>CEVB01159280.1_pt1 | contig 39514 bp, 47 predicted proteins | sample 531381 | NCBI WGS metagenome assembly CEVB01 (sample SAMEA2622763, study PRJEB7988) | marine metagenome | biome: marine biome (ENVO:00000447); feature: surface water layer (ENVO:00002042); material: "saline water (ENVO:00002010), including plankton (ENVO:xxxxxxxx)" | depth 5 m | reverse complement strand
TAGCAACATCGCTCGGCCTTGATAGATATTATCGGACATTTTGTCCGACCTGTAAAGCTAAAAGATAGCAAAATAAAGATTATTTCTCGCATCGAGACAATAAAAAGATTGCAAAAAGCTTGATTTTTTAGGTTTCCTGGTTAGATAATGCTATCTAAACAGGTTAAGAGGAGATTACTTTATGGCGTTAACATTACGTCCATCGGACGAACAACAAAAAGCATTAGAGCAATGCCAGGCATTGCTTGGCGAAAACACTATTACAAAGTCTGTCTACCGGACAGCAGAAGAGTATATAAGATTGCGGCAGAAACATACGCGCCTGGAACAAGACCATGAGGTTTTGCAGCAGCAGTACAACGAGCTATTGCATAGCACTAAAGCGTTTTATGTGGCTGATGCGAAGTTAAGAGAATTGATAGCAAAGTAATAGCGTTTTGTGCCGGCGACCGCTCTGTTATGCTATCAATAACGCCGCCGCGGCAGCTGGCCAGGCGCGAAATATGATAGCAAAAAGCCGCATTACTGCGGCTTTTTGCTGGTTAAGGTAATTATCTCCCCCTGCCCTGGACACGTTTTTGTTCCTGCTCTTGCTCAATTTTTGGTGCAAGTTGCTGCTCTTGTTGTTTGGCCAATGCTTGCCGAACAACAGCGTTAACTTGCCTTCCAACCGCTTCACGGCCTAAAACAGACTTTTGTGCCAGATCGTTAAAGTCCGTCAATTTTGCGCCCTGCTCACCTTCTTTTTCCCCAGGTGCGAAAATAGGCAATATTGCCTCACCACCAACGGCTTTAGCTGCAGCTTTTGCTTTTTCCTTACCGACATTGATAAACGGCGGTTTTGACTCCAAGGAATGATCATCATCACCAGCAACTATAATCGGCTTATCAGGGTAACGTTCACGCATGGCCAGCGCGACTTTTTCTAAGTTACCTGAGTCAAAGGCCGCGACTGTGGCCATCCCCGCACCTTCTGACAGGCTTTTAGCTGTTGCATAACCTTCACCAATGATAATCACCGGCGCAGCGTCTAATGCTTCCATGCCCCCGACAGGGAAAAATGCCCCTTCTTTTTTACCGCCAGAGGCAAAACGCTTACTACCGTTTGCCTGGACGGCCTGCACTTGCCATAACTGATTATTTGTATCCTGAGCTGGTACAAGTAATTCACCGGCAGTAAATACAATCGCTCCAGGATTGTTTTCGCGCAGCGTCTTAGACTCGCTAAAGTTTTTGCCTACCATAATTTGCGGATCAGTCTGTATATCAAATTGCGCCGGTACGACACGAATATCAACAGCTTCAATGCCTTTGTTTTGTAAGTAGGTTGCCTGTGGATCTGCAGCCGGTGCATTGTTATAAAACACAGTAAGCGCTGCGCTTACTTTATCATGCTGGATAGCTTCGGCTTTAGCCCGTTCAGCCAGCTTGGTAGCTGCTTCGGCCTGCATAGCCGCCCGCTCTTCATCTGTTAGGCTGTAACCTTTCGATTTCCATTTTACTTCCTGGCCAGTACGGTTGTTTTTGATATAGCCAGCTGGATGCTGGTCAGAAAAGGCAACGTAAAAACCGGACTTCTCGCTAGGCTTATCACCTTCAACACTGATCCGGCGTTTCTTACCATCCATTATCGGGTGTTCACCCTCTACGACTGCACCTAACGTCCGTAGAGCGTCTGCAAACTCTTCTTTAGGCGTTAGTGTTGGGCCGGTCTTAGTGTTGTTTTCGATCAGGTACTGCCGAAGTTGTTTAAGGTCAGCATTTTGGTCTGCATACCAAGCCGTTGCTTGCTTATCCCATTTCGCGCCTGCAGCTTTAGCTGCTGCTCGTTCTGCATACGGCACGGCGAGATAAACACGCTCTGAATTACTCCCCTGGTTAGTTGACTGACTTTGTTCTTTTGCCGGTTCAGCTGTGGCTGTTTGGCCTTGGCCATCATTCAGCCATTTAGCGAATGGGGCTGTATCAACGCCTGCAGGTATAAACCATGATCGCTCTGTGGTATCCCATTTCGCGCCCAGGCTTTTTGCTTCGTTCTTTTCTTTAAATGGCACATTGATTAATGTGCGCTCGTTATCTTTTTTTAGTGGCGGGTTCATTGGTGGTAATCCCTGTTCAACACTGCTTATTACATCTTCTGGCATGGCCTGCCGTGTTTTTTTATCTAAAGCCAGTTCAATGCCTTCTACCTGGTACTTAACAGCTTCTAAACGCATTCTGACAGCATCAAGCTCACCTGGATTCGTAAAGTCGGCAACGTGCATTGTCCGGCCATCAATATGCCCAGTGTACAAGCCTAAAAATTGCGCTTCGTTCAATGGCACTTCTTCGATGTACTTCTGGCCTTCATTATCTGTAAACTCGGCAACAGGCCGACTGATTAACCGCCCTGTCCAGTTCTCCGGTTCAAATATTTTGGCATTATGCCCAAGGCTAGATTCCGTAATTTGGTCAAACTCGGCGGTATCCATCACACCTTTTTTCACCATGACAATAGCATTGCTGAGATCGGCAATTTTTTTGGCTTCTGCTTTAGCATCTTCCTCATTATGGAATGAGCTACTAAGTGCTGTACCGTTTTGGCTTTCTATCAACCAATCCCCAGCTTGTTCATCACCAAAAATGGCTTCTGCAGCGGTCATTTGCCGTAATTGAGGTTGCAATGTTTCTAGCGTCTGCTCTAACTCTTTACGCTCTCCGGTACGCACTGAAATTGCTTGGCTAACGGCTCTGGCTGATGCGAATGCTTCGCCTAACAAAGCGTTTTGAGCGGTTGGCACGATCTCCGTGTCCATGTCCAGCAAATAACCCTCTTTTTCAAATTTAACGACAAAGCCATTATCATTTTCGGTCAGAATGGCATTAACGCCTTTCTGCTCGGCCATGTCTTTAAGTTCATAATAGAAATTGAGTGCTAACGGGTCATTTGTATTACTCAGTTTTTGCACAGCTTTGGCATGGCCTTCACGTAAGCTGGTTAATTCTTCTAAACGAGTTTCCAGCTCTTGAGCCTGCATCTGCTCAACTGCTCGGTACGTTTCAAAGGCGCTGTCTAATGCCTGTTGTTGCCATTCAGTATCCGAAGTCATGCCGGTTCCTTGCACTCTTTCGTCATACACTAGCGTTACCGCTTTACCATCCCCTAGCGCTAACTGTGTTACTACTGGCAGTGTTTTATCGCCGTCTTTATAGATAACTTCTACATCACCGATACCATCATCAACGCTAGGGTATTTCATCATTGCGGAATACCCGTTTTTCTCGGCCACTGCCGCTAAGTTTTCCCACGTATCTAAGGGGCTGTATCCTTCGTTACTGGTTGCATGGTTAGCTCTGGCCCTTGCCAATATTTCTTCGTGTTGCTCTTGTTGTGCAGTAGTGATCAGCTGTTCTTTGTCCAGCTCCTTAATCCGCTGTTGCTCAAGACCTAATACAAAGTCCTGTATTTTCTCAGCGTCAGCAGCTGCCCTGAAAATCTCGTTAGGGTCGTCTTTTAGTGCCTTAACCCAACTTTTCACATAGGCGGCATGTTGTTCAGGATCATGGCCTATACCGAGTTCATCCCCTAAAATCATTGACGCAATTTCTGCCCGTAACTCTTCTTTGGCGTACATTTCTGAGCCAAAGGGATGCCCTAAATCGCGGTCAAGTCGGGTTTGATGCCCTGTCCAGTGTCCCAGCTCATGCAGTGCGGTTGCATAGTAGTTATCTGCAGTTGGAAACTGTGACTTATCAGGTAAATGAATGCTGTCAGTTGATGGCCGGTAAAAAGCACGATCCCCGCCGTTATGTTTAATGGTGGCACCGGATGCCTCTAAAATCATTTCAGCGCGTTCTATCGGTGTCCATTTATTATCGGGTTGCTCTGGTTTGATATAGGCTGGCAAGCCATCTATTTGTTCAGCATTGAACACCGTAGCGAAAAAGACGCGAGGCCGTTCTAGCTTAACTGTTTCTTTTACTTTTTTGCCTTTGTCATCGAGTACCGGCTTTCCCTGTTCATCCAGTTTGTCTTGCTCTTCTGAGAATTTCCAATACTGGACAGTTGTACCTTTCTCACCTTTCTTTACCTGAGCATCGAGCGAACTGGCTTGGTTGTATGTCATCCAGCGCGGATCATCGTGACCTTTGGCCATTAGGTGCAGCGCATTAATGCCCTTATACCGCTTGCCGGTGGTTGGGTTCATCGGCATAAAATTCGATTGGCCTGGTTGCCAAGGTTTTTGCCAGGGCGCTGTGCCTGCTTCAAGCTGCTTAATCAGATTTTCTGCAACTTGTTCAGCAAAAGATTTTTTTTGCTTATCCATACCTGAATCCTTAATACGAAATTGAGCATCATCACTGGCAGGGAATGTTTGAAGTTCGCGCTCTCCCCGTTTTATGCCTTCTGCAATAATTTGTGCATCTACCCGCAGTTCGTGCAGGGTTAGGGGGCGGTCTGTCAGTCCTGTTACTCGGAGTGCTTTTTGAAATGACGCCCGTACTCGATCCCAGGCACGGGAAAAAAAGGTACTTTCTTGTTCTGCAACGAAAGCAAATACCTCTTCTGCCCGTTCTAGCGGGGATTTTTCGGCGTAGTGTTTGTTAACCTTGTCCCAAATGGGCTTTAACGTCGGTTCTGTTTGCGATTCCAAAACGCTAGTGAGCAAATCGCGTTTTTGATCCGGCGTGAAAGTGTTAAGGGCATAGTGTCCGAGCAATTCATGTCGGATTGTTCGTCTGGCAGCTTCTTCGTTATCCAGATTGGCGGCGACAAGGGTAATGAATCGCTGGGCTGGGTGGTAGGCTCCTTCGATTGGGAACCCAAGTTTTTCGATGGATGCGTTGGGGCCATAAATTTCTTCCTGTGTTGATTTAATATAGGGCAAAACGTCAAAGTTGCCGTTAAAAGACTGCATAAAGTCATCAAAGACTTTTTGCACTGCTTCTACTGTCAACCCTTGGCTGCTCATTGAGCCGTCCCGTTATCAATCACGCTTTCTTTTGCGTCAGCTTCACTTAACGCATCCTCAGAAAATGCGCCTAACAATTCGGCTTCATCGGGTGAAAATTCCACTTCAAAGCCAGGCACTAAGGCATCATCCAATTTAGCCGCTAAAATATCGTTTGTTGTTGGAGCCGTTACGGTTACTTCTTCTTCCTGGAACGGCACAACGTTGGTTTCGTTAATGTCAGTCATATTGTTAAACCTTTGGTTTGCTATAGTTGGGCTTACCCATTGCATCAGGGTAAGATTGATTGCATTCAGGGTATCCACTACAACCCCAAAAGAACGTTTTAGGTTTTTTACCAGCACGGCGAATAAGCCCTTTACCGCAGGACATACATTTGTGCTTTTGTGAGGGCGTCAGCGCTTCTTTCTTCACAAGGACAGGTTTACCGCCCCTGTCATCAAACGCGCCTTTACAGCCTTCTGTGAAGCCCGTACAGCCCCAAAAAAAGCCTTTACTACCTTTTACGCGCCGAAGTGGTTTGCCACATAGAGGGCAAGGCGTTACCTGTATTTTCATGCCGGTAATACCTTGCTCTTTAACAGTGCTAACTTGTTCGCCTATGTATTCCATCAGCGAATGAATAAAGCCCAGGCAGTCGAGCTGGCCTTGCTCGATTGACTGTTGCTGATCGTGCCAAATAGCTGTCATGTCAGGGTATTTAGCCTGGTCTGGCAGAATGTTGTAATACTCTCTGGCTACAGGGGAACTAACGATACTTTTGCCTTGCTCAAGCAAAAATCCTCGATCAAATAAGCCTTTTATAATGCTGTCCCTGGTTGCAGGGGTTCCGATACCGCCATGCTCTCCCGCTTTGTCCTTATCTTTTTCAATCAATAAGGCTTTAAGCTTTGGATCACGAACATATTTTGCGACACGGGTAAGGTCGGTAAGTAGCGTGGCCATTGTGTAACGGGCCGGTGGCTTGGTTTCTTTTTGTTCTACATTGCAAGCAGTGCATTGCCCTGTATTGCCTTGCCTAAGTGCCGCCAGGTCAATCGTTAAGGCGTCCTCTTCGGCGTCTACTTCATCATTGCCAGCATCGTTTTTATACAGCAGCTTCCAACCTAATGAGGTCGTCACATTTGAACGGACTGCGAATTGATGGCCAGCGCATTCGACAACTATGTCAGTCTGTTTGTACTCATGGTTTGGCCAGAACTGCGCGATATAAGCCCGTGCAATGAGCATATAAATTTTTTGCTCTGCATCGGTTAGTCTGGAAAAGTCCGCTGTTGCTTCTGTAGGGATAATCGCATGGTGAGCGGTGACTTTATCAGAGTTAAACGCCTTGCTTTTTATAGTTGGCTTGGCAGATTTAGCTGCCCCAGCCAAAACCGGCGCTGTTTGCGCGATAGCGGCCAGTACGCCAGGTGCATCGGCATGGTGATCATCACTTAAATACTGACAGTCTGAGCGGTTATAAGTGATTAACTTGTGTTTTTCGCGCAGTGTCTGAGTTATGTCTTTAACCTGGTCAGGTTTAAAGCCAAATTTACGACTAGCATCTGTTTGCAGCTTTAATAAGTTGTAAGGTAACGGTGCGGCTTGTTGCTTGTTAGTGGTTTTTGCAGACAGAATACTTGCCGCTTGGCCATCACATACCTTTGCTAATTCATTAGCAAATACCTGATCTAATATCCGGCCTTTGTCATCCACAGGATCACTGTCTTTAACCTGGTATCGTGCAGGGAATTGTTGACCAGCAATATCGAATTGCCCTGTGATGGTGTAAAAATAGCTTTTAGTGTGGGCCTCATGCTCTAAATCACGGCGAACCACCAAACCAAGTACCGGCGTTTGGACACGGCCAACAGATAACACCCCTTGATAACCGGCTTGCCTTGCTGCCAAGGTGTAAGCGCGGGTCATGTTATAACCGTATAACTGATCGCCTACACTTCTGGCCTCTGCCGCCTGAGACAAGCCGTAAAAGTTACTGTTTGGTTGAAGGTTAGCTAAAGCCCGTTGCACAGGCTTTAAGTTGTTATCATTAATCAGAACCCGTTGCACGGGCTTGGTGTAACCAACATATTTAAGAATTTCATCGACTAATAACTGACCTTCGGCATCTGAATCGCCAGCATTGACGCATGAAGTGCTTTTTTTGAGTAAATCAGTAATAACCTTTAATTGGGTCTTTTTATCTTCACCTGGTTTGTACTCCCAGGGAATAAATGACATAGGTAAATGCTCCATTGACCATCGACTATATTGCTCGTCGTAGTCCTCTGGATCTTTGAGTGCCAGCATGTGGCCATAACACCATGTGACAACATCACTCCCACAGTCATAATAGCCATCTAATCGTTTACCACCGCCAAGACCATCAACGATAGCTTTGGCCAGTTCGGGTTTTTCAGCGATAAATACGCGCATACCGTCCACCTATTGAGTTAAAAGAGGTTTAACAACATGGCGTACTTGCTTCATTGACAGTGCGCCGTAGTAACGGGCATCAAAGGACACACCGCTATAATCAGACATTAATAAGATTTCATCCCCCTGCAGCTGGTAATCTCGCAAGCGTAGGTAAGGCATGGTTCGACCATCAGAGTCAGCTAGGAATGGTTTTGATACCGGCAACAGAACGCCGTTAATTTCAACGCCCTGTTCAGTAATGCTGATAACGTCCCCTTTAGCGGCTAAAATGCGTTTCATCAGTTCGCCATAGCCACCATCACAGTAACCAGCGGTAATATAAAAACGCTCTTTAGCCAACTGGAAAACGCCGTTATCAACCGGACAAAATGTCACTAAATCGCCCTTTTCTGGCGTTTTATCGACTACCCAATACAAGCCCACGGGATAGCTTGGGGTACTGTTGACGCGCAGCCCTGCCCAAAAAAGCAGGACAAATAACACAAATAAACTGATGCCAATAATGGCAAACCATTTTGTAACGGCTTTCATAGGGCAATCCTCTCGTTAGCCTCAGTAACAGCTTTTTCATAAAGCTTGTCGCTTTGTTTTGGGGCGGGAACTTTTGAACGGGCAGAAAATACGTCATCTTTGAAATACAGAATTTGACGGCCATATATGGCCGGATAGCCAGCTACATAAATAACCATGTCGCCACCTTCGCTAATGCGGCCCTCGCTATCTTTCTTTGGCCCAGGCATACGCAAGCATTCATCTTCTGTAAGTAATGGCCTGCCGGTTTCCGTCATCGTGACTGACACTTGGCCAAGTAGTGCAGACGTCCGGCGTCCGCTCGTTGTGACCTGCTCTTTTACGATAGTGGTTTGGCCGGTTAGCTTTGATAAGTGCTGTGCAGTTTCTACACGGTTAGGCGGGTAAGCATTTTGCACATGGCAGTTTGATGTAATGGTTTCATCTGGCCCGTAACCTGTTTCACGGGATTTAAGCTGGTTTATATCCTGGCAGATCAGGTAACACTTGATGCCATAACCGGCCAAGAATGCTAATGCTTCCTGTAGAATTTCAAGCTTTCCTAAGCTTGGAAACTCGTCAAGCATCATTAATAAGCGGTGTTTATAGTGTGCTTTAGGTGCGCCACCTTCAAAATCCATCTTGTCGGCATTTAGGCGGATAATCATGTTTATCATGATCCGCACCAATGGCCGTAAACGGGCTTTGTCGTTTGGCTGGGTGACAATGTAAAGTGATACCGGAGAATCGTAGTTCATTAAATCTCTGATTTTAAATTCAGAGCTGGACACGTTACGGCTTACGATGGGATCACGAAATAACGATAGGTAACTTTTTGCAGTAGAAAGAACTGAGCCGCCTTCCTCTTCTGGCCTGTCCATCATGTCACGCCCAGCAGAGCCAACAACAGGGTGGTTTTCCCCGTTCACATGGCCGTATTGTGTCATTTCCATCCACAATTCAGCAGTTGAACGGTTAGGGTCGGCAAGCATACTGTCTACGCCTGGTAACGTTGCTGTGCCGCCTTCATTTTTGCATTTGTACAGCAAGTGCAAAATACAGCCAACCAATAGCGCCTGAGAAGTTTTCTGCCAGTGGTCGTTAAGCCCCTTGCCGTCAGGGTCAACGATAAGCGTTGCCAGGTTCTGAACGTCCCCTACTTCGTTTTCTGTGCCTAAACGAATTTCATCTAAAGGGTTCCACTTAATTGAACCGTTGGCAGCAGCTGGTTCAAATTTTAATACCTTGTTGTTAGCGTACTTTTGACGCCAACCGGACGTTAGCGCCCAAAGCTCACCTTTTAAGTCGGCAACAACCGTACTTCTTAACCAGCTAAGCAGTGTCGGGATAACCAGACCAACACCTTTACCTGAGCGCGTAGGTGCATAGGTTAAAACGTGTTCTGGCCCACTATGACGCAGATAAACCAGTTTACCGGCCTTATCAAGCCAGCCGCCAACGTAAACCCCTTCATCTGCCATTAGGCCAGCTGTTTGAATATCTTTCTTTTCTGCCCAACGGGCCGAACCATGCAGATATGGGTTAGCCTTGGCCGTGTTCGCTTGGATCATCTTGGTGATGACAATACCAATCAAACCGACACCGGCAATTAGAATGCCGATGCTACCAGAGCGCATAAAGGCGTCTGTATGGTCGCCATACCACTTAGACGCCCATACTAAGATTTCCCAGGGAAAATACAGGCCGTTGTAATTTGGCCCTAATACGTTGTGATAGTTAAAGCTACTTGCAAAATGCTGTGTACTTGCCCATAGCGCACCAACAACCGCTATTAGCGCCAATATCGCATGTAACCGGCTGGTTGTTTTTTTCTCCCTGATTTGAGGGCCAACCGCATTATTTCGTTTCATTTTCTTCATCGTGATCTACCTTTCACAGTTACATTCCCGCCTTTGGCTATCGTGACGGTGGTGCCAACTTTTAAGCGTGATAAACGCCCTGCAGTCTTTGCATCAACGGGCATAACCAGCATTTGATTATCTTTGGCCAAGAGCGCTAACGCTTGGCCGTCAACGTGTCGAATACCGCTGTATATAGCTATACCAGTGTCGAATTGAGTATATCCCCTGTGGTGCGATATATCGAATACTTTTTTACGGGTTTCGTTTCTCTCGTTAACGTATTTATTAACTGCGGCAACTTTATTATCTAATCCTGCCCCAGATACATTCCGTCGCACGCTGTTATCTCGCTGGGCTTCTTGCTGTCCCACGACACTAGGAACATTACTCGGCAATAACACCTCACTTCCTCTTTGGTTGAGAACCAAACCGCATTCGGACATTGGTCGCAAGCGGTTCTGGGCTGTGGGCGGCGGGTTTGTTCCAAGTCGCTTAATGTTGGGCTGATATAGTCCTGGCTCGTTTCCATCATTACGCTGGCTTGCTGCTCCGCTGGCAGATTGCTTTGCTGCTCCGGTTCGTCCGGCTTGTCCAGTGCTTCCAGCATTGCCGCTAAAATTTCTTCCTCGTTGTTGTGATCGGTCATGGTATTTATCCTTTGCATTTGGGTTTGTGATATAGGTTTGTCTCAGCTTTTCTAACGCTGGATCATCAAAAGTGACATTCAACTTATTTGCTGCCGCTGTACGCGCTACAGCAGTTTTAAACTCGGCATTACCGGTTATGGTGAGTTTGTTTCCGAAGCGGTGCATGGCCATGTGAAGGCTTGCTAATAAGCCGTTACTGGTTGGCCACCTGCTCACTTTTAATGTGCGTCCGTCATCCCTGATAGGGGTATCAGCCAGTTTGTAAACAATGGCCCCTTTGGACGTAACATTATTAATGGGTGCGCCAGGTATGTTGCCAGGCTTAACAGGATCAGCTTTTGAGTCGAAGCCGTTGGCTTCATATTTCTGACGTTCTTTGTCTTTGCGATTTCTAAGTAATGATGCTGCAGCTTCGTTGCCTGCTAATGCCTGCTTTTTCAGCCAGTCTTGCCACACAGGGCGGGTGTAGGTTTGATAGATTTGCGCCCGTTTTTTTGTTTGCTCCTGTTGTGCAGCTTTAATGCCGTCCATCAGGTCTTTTGATATTTGCCGGTACGCTAACCGCTTAACAAGCCCAGGCGGGGCGAACTTCAACGCCGCACGTTTTAGGGCTGCAGTTTTTTTGAGTAAATCAATTCTGGCTGCTTGTTCGTTCTTCACTCTTTGCCAGGCATTCTTACGGGCCATTGCATACGTGTGCCGTTCTTCGGTGTATTTCGCGTATAACGAGGGGACAGCTTGAGCCTCTACAACAGGCTTTTTAACGTATTGTCGTTCAGGCTCTACGGTTTTACCTTCCGGCCCCTGAAAAGCCCCCAGGCGGCTTTCTAGGGCGTTTTTCGACAATGCCCTATCGACACTTGACGCCTTAATAACAACATCACCGGCAGCAATCACCAGACCGGCCCCTTGTGGCCGGATCTCAAGTCCGTTTTTTTGCAATGTGGTATGCAACTGCGCCCAGGTATCAGCCGCTTTAAGATCATCTGCAATAGCTTTTGAATAGCTCAGTAAGCTTTCAAGGCCAGCCATGTTTTCCATGTCTGCCGCCCTAGCCTGCCCTGGTGTTTTACGTGCTTTATGATTGTCACGGGCAAGGCCATGCTTTTCTTCCAGCATGGCACAGACTTCATCACGGGTTCTGTGATCGCGGTAAGGCTCATGCAGGGTGTTCGTAACAGGATGGATTTTATTAATCGCTATGTGCATGTGTACGTTATCTGTATCACGATGCACAACGGCAATACGCTGGTGTTCAGCGAACCCCAGCGCATTTGCCATTTGTTGCTCTACGTCTTTTAAAACGTCAGCGCTTGGGTTTTCACCTTCACGAAAGGACACTATCAAATGATAAGTTTTATCTGATAGCGCCCGTGTGTTCATTTCCTGTGTGGCTTCGACTTCCAAAGCGGCCCACACTGGATCAGTTGAGTGGCAATTACTAATCAGAATATCGCCAAGCCGTTCAAGCTTACCTTGCTCGTCAATCAAGTATTTTGTCAGGTTGCCAAAGCTGCTTTTTCTTGGCGTCCTCATTGGCACTTTTTTACTTATCATAGAATCACCAAAATTTTAGCCGCTAAAGTTTTTCAACTTTATCGAGTAGCGTTAATTGCATCTGATAAATCTTTTCTAAAACGCCTTCTATGGTGTCGATGATTTGCGCCTGATTAAACTGCGCCAACTTTCTGTCATCTGATAACCACAGCTTTAACAAGCCCCCTAGCCTCCCCTGGTCAGCGTTCAGCTTGGCCAGCTCCATCACCAAGGCTTGATCTAATTTTCCGGTTACTTGAATGCCTAGGCCAACATTCCGCAAAAATGCGGAAGTGCTAAGGCCGTGCAGTTTGGCGTTTTCAGTAATGGCGGCTTTCTCTTCTTGAGTCACCCAAACATTAATCGGGGTATTCCCCTTTCTACGTGTACTTGTCATTTTTCCCCTCGTTGCTGCGGTAGCAGCTGCCTCGCAGAGCAGGACACCCGTTGAGCAGAATGCGAATAAGGATTGTGAAGAACATTAGCGCGTCAGCGGTACATGTACTTCACCTGTCCTGCCCTTAAAAGCAAGTTTATAACACCATGAAAGAAAATGCACTATACCGGCAAGTCAAGTTTAAATTACTTAACAACGTGTAAAAACTTGGTAATATGATTAAAATAGCGCTAGAATCCACGTTATAGCGGATTTATGGCCGTTAAATATCGTTAGATTCAACTTACAATCAAGATGGAATCAACATAATGAAAAAAAGCTTGTCACAGCGCATAGCTGAGCGTGTGGCACAAAAACAGCCTAACCAGAAGGCTAAAAACAGGGCCGCATTCTTGGCTAACAAGGAAGAAATCGAACAAGCGTTGTCAGATGGTTGGTCGATGAAATTGGTTTGGGAAACACTGAAAGAGGAAAAGCGCATTGGCTTTTCATACCAGGCGTTTACACGGCATGTTAAGAAAGCGATCAAAAAAGCAGGTGTTGAAAGTGTTGCTGCTGAACCTGTCAGTGGTCAGGTTGAAACAATTTTAGCGGCTAAAACAGAGCAAGCGAAAGGTGAGACTGAGCCAGCTCAAAAACAGAAACCGGCTGAAAAAGGGTTCACGTTTAACCCGAAGCCGAATCCAAAGGAGTTATTGTAATGGCAAAAATACACATGGTTTTACAGGGCAAAGGCGGCGTTGGTAAGTCTTTTGTTAGCGCTATTATTGCTCAATACAAAGCGTCAAAAGGCCAAACCCCGTTATGTATTGATACTGATCCTGTCAATCAAACGTTTACCGGCTATGCAGCGCTTAACGTTAGAAAGCTCGACATTATGGATGGTGACGAAATTAACCCGCGCCATTTTGATATGTTGATCGAATGGATAGCCAACGCTGAAAATGACATTGTAATAGATAACGGTGCGTCAACATTCGTACCGCTGGCCCACTATTTGATCAGCAATGAAGTGCCTGAATTGCTGTCGTCTATGGGCCATCAATTAGTCATTCACACAGTTGTCACGGGTGGCCAGGCGTTACTTGATACCATTAGTGGCTTTTCACAGCTGGCTAACCAGTTCCCACAACCCAGCTTGTTTGTTGTCTGGCTAAATAGTTATTGGGGGGCAATTGAACACGAAGGCCGTGCATTTGAACAGCTCAAAGCGTACAAAGAAAATAAAGACCGTGTATCAGCCATTGTAAACATCCCGCAGATGAAAGAAGAGACTTTTGGCCGCGATCTGAGTGACATGTTACAAGAGCGCCGGACGTTCTCTGAGGCTATCGAGGATGGAGCATTACCCATTATGACAAGGCAACGGCTAAAAATATTCAAAGAAAAACTGTTTGGCCAGTTGGAAGCGGCGGCGGTGCTGGGATGAAAAAAGATATAAACGACATTATCAAAGAGATAGCGTTACGTAACAACGTCAGGCTATCCCAGGATGATCCGGTACTCATTGTATACACGTTGCACGAAATGCTACTGCAAGAGCAACAAGAGCAACAGAACCGGCTGTTAGAGGGCTTTAAAAGCGAAATGGAAGCATTAACACAACGTTGGTCTGACGACACTAAGGCGAAGAGTGAAAAGGTCTTGCAAGCCTCATTAGACGCCAGTAAGCAGACTATGGTTAACGTGATGCAGAAGAACGCAACAGAAACCGCACAGGCGGTAAAAAATGAAGTTCAGAAAGTGCCGGTGATGATTGCAGAACAAATGAGCCAGGCTAAAACGTTAACGTATGCAAATATAGCCGCCAGTGTGGTTACACTGGCTTCGGCTTGCGTGGTAGTTTATGGCCTATTTATGGCTTGATCTCGCGTCCTGGATAAAGACTGGCCAGCCGATTGACGTTTGGCCAGCTCTTTTTCTTTCTCTAGTCGCTCTCGATGGCTGTGGGCGCGTTGAGCCTGCCGCATCTCGTCGTACTCTTCGGCCAGCTCTGGCTGCTCATGTCTAAGCTTTCTAGCCGCTAGTTCCTCTACCCTTGGGGAGTGGATACCCATACCGTCTTTAAGCTCCCTGACGACCTCCAAGCGGCCTTGTATGCGGTTTAAAACAGACTGCTGCTTTGTCACCTGCTCTTGCCAGGCTGCACGACTGCCAGGCATAGCTAAAAAGCCAGGCTTAGCATTCTGGATTTTCTGCAGCCGTGATTGTTGCTGGTCAAGCAACAACTCTAACTTATCCTCTAATTGCCCTGCCTGCTCCTGCTTTTGCAATACGTATGCTTCCAGCTGCTGGCTATAGGCTTGTTCAACACTGGCCGTTTCTAAAGCCGCCTGCTGCTCTGCAGCCATAGCCAAACTTTCTTGCTCGATAGCAGCGGCTGTATTTACTGATTTATCATCAGCTTTCAAGGAACTATGTATTGGCGATTTCATCATTCCTCCTTTTTAGCCGCTAAAATTAGCGGCCTCTGCTGCGTGATTCTGTGGGTGCCAGCTTGCTTGTACCACGGCCCCCTGAATACGATATTGACACGTTGACGCCGATAGACGGCACTGTTTCAAGGTCAGCAACGTTATGTTTTACAAATTTGTCTTTGCCGGTCATCTGATACAATGATTTATCATCAGCGTGCAAGACAACCCCGTCTACAGCCTTGGTTTTGTCTGCCTGAGTCGCGTTATAAATATTGTATATGCCAGGTTTTAACCCTTCCGCCGGTTTAACCTCTTTGACTGCCCACTTCGCACCAACCTCCTGTTCCAGTAGGCGACTCCCGTTCATTACAAGGACTCGCTCTTTTGCCATCTAATTCAAAGCCTCAATTATGTTGTTATTTTTGTTTACTAAGTGCCGACAACTGGCCAGTTAATGTTGCAGCCTCTTTCTGTGAGGCTTTTAACTCGGCATTGGTCGCCTTTAACTCTTTACTTAGCTCGTTTACTCGCGTCATTGCAGCGTCTTTTTCACTAACCAGCGTTGCATTAGCTGCTGTACGCTCGTCTAACACCTGGCGCAATGTCGATAATTCTGACGCTAGATTGTTGCGGTCTTGTAACAACTGCTCGATCTTAGCCTGAGTAGTAATTAACTGCTCCTGAACAGCTGTAAGTTTAGCATCTTTCTCTTTAACTAAACGATCACTTTGTTCTGAAATTTTCTCAATGGTGCCAGTAAGTTCAGTTTTTTGCTGCTCTAACCGCTCCTTATAATCGGACACCCGTTTTTCAATTTCGCCTATTTTTACCTGCGCTTTATCGGCTTCGGCTTTTAAATCCGCATACTTTGCGGCGTCTTTCTGAGCATTGCTTGTTAACTCATTTACCTGGGCGGTTAACGTTTTTATCAAGTGTTCGCGCTCAGACAATGAGCTTTTAAGTTGCTCGTTTTCATCTGATAATTGATCGGCCAACTCGATAGCTTCCGCCTGGGATTGCTCCAGCTCTGCACGGGCCTGCTCTAATCCTTCACGTTCAGCGCTTAACCTGGCATTGGCCAACGAAAGGGCGGTAGCCCATATTTCAGCGGCGACAGCACTTAGCTGCTCGCTTATCGCCTCCGGTGCCGGTTCCTTGATAGGGTGGCTTTTAGCTGCCGCCTGGGCGCGGTACTCTTCCATGAATTTACTTAACGTACTGAAAGAACCACCACCAAGCTTATCTCTGACGTTCTGCAGCGTTGGGCGCATACCGGATTCAACTAACGCATCAGCCGCTTCAAACACTGAATCTCTATTAACCATTGCCATCTTATTCGCCTCACTTGTTGTAGTATGTTGTAAAATACAATTACATACTACAATTATATACTATTACAACATTGCGTCAATTTTTTAGCCGCTAAATTGGTTTTTAAACGCAAAAAAAAACCGCTAAAAAGCGGCTTTTCTATTCGGGTATTGCTTACCCTTCTATTAGCTCCAATATTTTCAGCTGGGCTAATGGTACTTCGACCTCTTCACCGTCTGAATCAAGCTTTATCCATCCGTTATCGGTCATTGATGGCCGTTTTTTAAGGTCAAGCTGTCCAGACTGGCCCATGTACTCGATGATCACAATGGCTTTTTTAAGCTTAGTCGGATCGCTTTCTTTTTCCTTTTTCTCTTTTTCTGGCTTCGGCTCGTCATCAGTACCGGCATCATCCCCGCCAGTATCTTCACCGCCCTCACCGTCACCTTTGCTTTCGATAAACTCAGAAAGCAGTTTTAAAGAACCCCGTGTTACTTCCTGCTCTTCATCAGCCAGCCAGGCCATAACTTCATCAGGGTGTTTTTTATAGAGCTTCAACAGCTCGTTAATCACTGTAACGTCATCACAACGATGGTCGAATACATCTTGTAAGGCTTCCGGCAAGTTAAGCAATGCAACGTGCTGTGATACCCAAGATGCAGATTTACCGAGCCGTTTTGCAATTTCGCCCTTTGCCAACCCTTCTTTTAGCTTGCGGTCAATAAACCTAGCATTGTCACGCGCTGATTGATCTGCCTTTAGCAAGTTCGCTTTTTGCTGGTCGAAGTCATCAAAATTGTTATCAATAAACGCCGGTATAACGTCCAGTTCTGCGATTGACGCCCCTCTGTGTCTCTGGTGGCCGTCATTGATCATATAATGGCCAGCAGCGGCTAAAGTAGGTTCAGGATGCACTTTTACAGAAATAGGCTGCTTCACGCCGCGCACCTTAATATCAGCGCCAAGCTCTTGTAAAAATTCGTGCGTTACGTCCTGGCGGTTATTCGGATCGTGGTGAATTTTATCCATCGGCAACAATAATGGCGCACCGTCTGATTTGGCCGCACTTTGCGCGGTTGAATCCAGCAGGTTAGACAGGTCGCCAATATCAGCTAACGTTTTTTTGTTTTTGGCAGTCATTGGCCAATCTCCATTTTATTGAATACATAATCAGCGAATGCGCGAATTTCTGCAGCGGCCTCACGTGCAGCCGTCTTACGCACTTGCCATACAGGGATCTGGTAATGTATTGCTTCACCAAACGCATTACGTTCCGCGATAGATACCGGCGCAACTAGATCTGGATGTTTAGCCTTTAGATTTTTAAAGTTTTGAACTTGGAGCGGTTTTCGTGAATTGTACCGACTTGGAATTAAGCCAAGGTATTGCAGGGAAGGGTTTAAAGGTTTCATATTCTCTATGGTTTTGTTCATCAATCCAACACCAAGGATACTGAAAATCTCCATTTCGATAGGTGAGAAAACAAACCCTGACACGTACAAAGCCGTTGCCATACGAACCCCCAGCGCGGGTGCAGTATCAATTAAACACAGGTCAAATTGGCCGCTTAACTTTTCAATATTCGCCTGGAACATTTCACCGGCTTCGCCAATTGGCATGTTCTCGACGTTAGCTAGCTTTGCATCCCCTGAAAGTAGGGTAATACCATCCTTAACCGGCAGGTCAACCATGCTAGAAAATAAAGTTGACGACACTACATCAGATTCATAAGGTTGCAGAGTATAAGTTGCATTTCCTTGTGTATCTAAATCAATAACAAGCACTTTTAAGCCACGCTCAGCGGCTACGTGTGCCAGGTGAAAAATACAATTGCTTTTACCAACACCGCCTTTTTGCTGCACAGCTGCACATATTTTCATTATTCCCCCAATAGCTTCTTGGCCCTCTTCGCCCACACCTTTACCTGGTACGCTTGATGTTCCGGCAGTAGTGCCGTTACTTCCTCGTACCCTGGCGGAACGCTGGCTTTCTTGTGTGCGTCCCAAACTCGATTGACTGCTTGCGACACTGCGCCTTTCGTTAAGCTGTACAACGTTACAAACTCTGTCTGCGGTAGCTGCTCGACCAGTACCCCGTGCGCGATTGTTTTCGTCTGTTCGCTTACATCCAGTAGTCGTATCGCTGCTTGAAACTCTTGCTCCGTTAGCGATTTTTTCATGCTTCACCATTAAATCCCCCGCACCTAGCTAAGTTAAACAAAACGGTTGCAGCCGTTCATTAATTAACAGTTTAGCTAAACTATGCAGGATTTGCAATTAAAAATACACTTTAGCGGCTAAAGTTTTTGCATACCTTTTGGTTGATACCAAGATGGCCAAGCGGTGATAAAGGTCAGCAGTAAAAACCAGCCAAATGCAACGAAGCCGTTGCCACCAAACCAAATTGCCGCCCCTGTGGTGTAGACCACAATCAACGATACTAACGTTTTAAGTGGGCCGTTAAGTACCAAATTGACGTACCAAACCATATTTACTAAGAAAATAATTACTTTACCTATCCACATCATATAAACTCCCCTAGTCAGGCCGCACCTGGCAATGATTCTACCTGGTTGCAGCTTGGTGGAACGCGCCCCAGGTAAACACTGGGGCTTATACTAAGTATAGCTAAACAAGAGTGTAAGTACAGCATATTTTCACTTTAGCCGCTAAAATCCGCCCAAATTTTCCCTAATCCAGCTTCATACGCCATTAAACACCAAACAGCGTAAGGTATATCAGCATCCCCGCCAATCCAGCGCCGGACAGTACGTCCACCACCTTTACCCAGGCCAACAAGCTTAGCCAGTTTACCGCCAGTGAGATCAGGCCCAATCATGTTAATGAGTTCTGATATTTCATCTGGTGTGGGAACAAGCCACGCATCAGCAGGGGCAAAACACTCTTTACGGATCATAGATAAAGCCCAAACGTCGAATTCAACATGGCCATACCATAGCAGAAATGAAAAAGCCCGAATACGGGCTTAATCGGTTAGTCAATTGCACACGCTATTTTTGTCTTATAAGGCGTTTGAGAAACGGCATACCGCAAAACATCATAGTACAGGGTGTTAAGGTTTCGATCAGGCCCATTTGGTGAATCATGCTGGCTGGCCAGCTTTAAGTTGACGGCATACAAGAACGCAATCAAGCCAGCGGCTTCTGCATCAACTTCTTCACTAAAATAATTCTGAGGAACCTCAACACGATAGAATTTGCGAGAGCTTGGGGCCATAAAAAAACCACCGCTACTAAGCTGGTAGTAATTCCAGTTTCCGCCCGTGTAATCCGTTGAAAAACGTTTTAAAAAGTCCTGAGTTCTGGCCTCTATTTCAATAAAATAGGGCTGTAAAAACTTTGGTATAGCGTGGATTTTTTCTGTTTCACTAACTAAGAATTTCTGTACTGGTGTCAATGTTTCATTCATCGGGCGATCTCCGGTTTTGACCTAAGCAATATCGCTTGGACTCACGATAAATCGTATAAGAAAACACAACATATAGCAACTTATTCACCCGATTATAAGTAAAAACAACAAGATCTTATCGTCACTTATTGACACTTGGGGTGTAACTAAACATGTGCCTAAAATCCATTTGATCTTTGGGGTGTAACCACTATTCCCAGGTTAAGAATGGCTGGATCTATTTCTCTTTGACATTTGGGGTGTAACTAAACCAAACAGCCGTCATTAGGTTTGAATCTGATCACTTTCTGGCGTTACCCAGCGCCGCAGGCACTAACGTACTATCATACGACGCATTAGCCAACTATGGATTGATGACTATCTGCCTGACAGATGCGTAGCATCTTGTAAAGGCAGGCATTTTTCTTTGTGGCCGTAGGCCATATTTATCGGCCATGCCGAAGGCATGAAATGCCGATGCACTTTTGGGGGGAGAGTTTGCCAGGGAAAACCGCGTTGCCGCGTAGCGGCTATAGCGGTTGGGTGGGCACGAACCGGCTGAGAGGGGGGCTTGCCCCCCTTTCAAAGAGGTGGAGGACTTTTCTGGCCGCAAAGCGGTCAAAAAGGCCGGTTAATAAAGAAGGTTATTTCTTTTTGGTTAAAAGATCGGTTAAAGATCGGTTAGATGGGGTCAAAAAAGCGCTTTAACTTATTGTTTTTGATAAATTTTATTGAAACCCCTTTACACCCCAAGTGTCAATAGTGTTGCACCCCAAGTGTCAATAGTGTTACACCCCAAGTGTCAAAAACCATGCACCCCAAGTGTCAAAACCTTACACCCCAAGTGTTAATTACCCTAACAGGCTTATCCACAGAATCTGTGAATAACACCCACAGATTGCGGCAGTGGCCGCAGGCTTTAACGCCAGTAAAGGATTCTTGGCCAGCAGAGGCTGCTTATGTGGCCATAATTTCAGCAATATCTGCACCCCAAGTGTCAAAAACCACTGTTTTTAGCCAGGCTAAAATCACCGCTTAAAAGTTATCCACAAAACGCAACAGATACACCCCAAGTGTCAAATAAAGGCATGTATGCTATCAGAATATCGATCATATCCTGGTGTACACCGCTATTAATGATAGCATAAATACGCGACCGGCAGCTGTGCCGGCGACGAATTTGCTATCAAAATGGGCGAAGGATCAGAACGGCGCGAAGCGTCCCGAAGGGATGAGGAACGAAACCGTGGCAGAGCCTGGTTCTGCTAAGAACGCCCCCGAATAGATTTACCAGCAGCTTCTAAAGCATCCAGTCCTTTATCTATTTCTGCAAGCTCGGTATCGTAAAAATCTAACTGGCCAGCTTTACTTGCATCACTTGGACTTGGCAACGTGTATGTTTCACTTAAAACCGCATTGTCCTCTACACATTCTGAGTAACGCGATCCCATAACCTTATCAGAAGTGACCTTGGCCCATTTCACAAGCTTAACTCTTACCAGCTCTTCACAAGCCGCCTTAGTCATTTCACGCCACTTTCTAGCGTGTGCGCTGTCGGAGCCACACATTTGCCTAAATGTATCAAGCAGGAGCGGGTAAGGTTCACGGTGGCTGGCCAAGTAATCATATAAGCGCCTGGCAATCGGCCCTAACGACCTGTATTGCTCCCACTCCATTTTCGTATATTGATTGCCATTAAATAGCTGCAGAATAACCGGATCGATAGCAACCATAATGTCACCCCGCCGACCATTGAGCATGTCAATCTTAAACTTATTTAAAAGAGAGAACGCTTCGAGCTGGTGCAGTCTATTGCTGCGAAAATTTAAGGAAGTGGCTTTAAGCCGAGTTAGACATTTTTCAATTTTTTCATAGTAGGTTGCATTAACGCCCCAACCAAGATCATTGCACAGCTGGTAAAACGTAAAACGTATTTCACTGCCTAACGGAAATTCTTTAGCATAATCAAGAACCTGCTGCCACACTAATTCATCATCATAGGCGCGTAGCTCGATGCCAGTATATTCAATTGAAACATCATTGTTATAATGGTAAAGCACAACCTTTTCCATTACAGAACGTTTTGTTTGCTTATTTCTTACAGTAAACAGTGCGGAACGGCTAAAGTCGTTTGGCATTACGCGAAAGTTTGATGACCAAAAAGGCAGTTTTAACTGCTCGGCTTCGGTCACGGCTGTTTTGTTTTTTTCTGCATTTTTAGCCATACCAGCCCTTAAAACTTAAAATGAATAAACAAATAATAGATAACAAGATACACTTAGAGCGCACAACGAGCAAACTGCTTACTAGTCATAGTATAGCTAAACTAAAATAAAAGCAAGATTTTAGCGGCTAAAAAAATTTATTTTCGCTTAAAAAAATTTTAGCGGCTAAAAAAACGAATTGAACGATAGGAATTAGACGGCCATGTATGACCGCATTTTTTTTACTAATGTGCTGAGGCTTCTCAAGGAGCGCGGCATTACTAAAGCAGAGCTGCATAGCATGAGTGGGGTATCCGCCTCGATCATATCGGATATTACCCGTGGCCAGGGCAATCCAACACTGGATACCATGACGGCCATAGCCAACGCCCTAGAAACCCCATTGCCAGAAATGCTAATGCACGTTGAAAATGACGTATTGCAACAAATATCAGAGCATGAAAAAAACCCACTTAATGTAGATTTGCCTAAAGGTTTTCAGCGCGTTAGCGTTGTGTTACCAGATCACAAAGCATTTATTGTTAACAAATGGTCATCTGACGTACAAAATCTACTCAGAAAAACTAAGCCCTCCAAGTAACCCGTTTAAAAATCACTTCAAACCTGTTAACACTGTTCCCTAAAAAGGTAACGGTGTTAATTTTATCAGTTTCTGCTTGCAACATTTCAAAATTCGATTTATCGTTAGCCTAAAGTTTAGCTAATTACGGATTATCGGATGCAAGCCAACAATAAAGAACAGGAAAATTCACAATCTCGTCTACGGTTAGTTGAGAAATTGCAACGCAACTTAGGATCAGAGTTTTTGAATGCGTTGCATGATCCGCTGACTGTAGAAATCATGCTTAACGCTGATGGCACCTTATGGCAAGAACGCCTGGGTGAGAAAATGAAGGTCATTGGCAAGATCATTCCGAGCAATGCCGAAGCCGCCATGAGAACCATAGCATCGGCATTAGGTACAACCATCACCGAAGAAAGGCCAATATTAGAAGGTGTTTTACCGTTGGACGGTAGCCGCTTTGCAGGCTGGTTGCCGCCCGTTGTAGCAGCACCGAGCTTTGCCGTGCGTAAAAAGGCCAGCAGAGTCTTTACGCTGAATCAATATGTTGAGTCCAACATAATGACTCAGGCGCAATGTGACGCCATAAGAAAGGCAGTTTCAGACCATCGCAACATCCTGGTGATTGGTGGTACGGGGTCAGGTAAAACCACGCTGACCAATGCCATCATTTACGAAATGGTGGAACAAGATCCCCAGCAACGCATTTTTATCATCGAGGACACCGGCGAAATTCAGTGTTCAGCAAAAAACGCCGTGCAATTTTACACCTCAGAGTCAACCAGCATGACAGCCCTGTTAAAAACCACGTTACGGGGCAGACCAGACCGCATTTTAGTTGGCGAAGTTCGGGGCGCGGAAGCCCTGGACTTGCTAGACGCTTGGAATACAGGCCATGAAGGGGGCATAGCAACATTACATGCTAACAACGCCCCAGCTGGCCTAGACCGTTTGAAGTCGATGATCACCCGTAATCCATCGGCTCCAAAGGACATTGAACCGCTCATTGGCGAAGCGGTGCATGTAATTGTCCATATCGCCAGAAGTGAAGAGGGTAGCCGCAAAGTCGAAAGCGTACTTTACGTGGACGGCTATAAAAACGGCTCCTTTAAAACCCATGTTATTTAAATCTCTTAAAGGAAATTGAAATGAAAAACCTGCCTATGTTTTTAATGTTCGTTGTTGTAGCCCTGTTTGCCCTGTTATCGCCTGATGCACAAGCTGCAGCGGGTGCCGGTGGTAACTTGCCGTATGAAGATTGGTTAACCAACTTGCGTAACTCGGTTACTGGCCCTGTTGCGTTCGCGTTGTCAATCATCGGTATCGTTGTTGCCGGTGGTGTGCTGATTTTCGGCGGTGATTTAAACGGTTTCTTCCGTACTCTGATGTTTATTGTTCTGGTAATGGCTCTGTTAGTCGGCGCTCAAAACGTAATGGCCAACTTCTTCAACCGTGGCGCGGTTATCGGTGAAGAAATCACTTGTGTTGCTCAGTACGTTAACGCTGCTTTGGCAGTTCGGGGGGCGTAATGGCTTTACGCACGATCCCGATTCGCAGAGCAGGCAACCGTGCCAATTTGTTTATGGGCGGTGATCGTGAGCTTGTTATGTTTGCGGGGCTGATGGCTGCAGCGCTGATTTTCTCAGCGCAAGAGCTACGGGCCACACTGGTAGGCATAGCGCTATGGATTGTCAGCCTGTTTATTTTCAGGCTGATGGCCAAGGCCGATCCGATGATGCGCCCTGTTTACCTGCGCCATCGTCGGTACGCTGCTTACTATCCAGCCCGTTCAACCCCGTTCCGAGTCAATACCAGGGAATATAAATAATGGCTATTCAGATAATCACTTATCTGGTTGTTGCATTGGGTCTTGTCTTACTTGGTTTGCTTGCATCTCGCATTATGCAGGCAGACCAGGACAAACGCCTTGATCAGCACCGGAAGAAACAAGCCGGTATGGTTGACTTATTAAACTATGCCGCGCCTGTTGATGATGGCGTTATCGTGTGTAAGAACGGTGCCTTTATGGCAGCGTGGATTTATGCCGGTGATGATAATGCCAGCTCAACTGATGAACAGCGTAATCTGGTATCTGTCCGCATTAACCAAGCCCTAAGTGGCTTGGGTAATGGCTGGATGATACATATTGATGCTATTCGTCGCCACTCGCCAAATTATAGCGATCCCGGTTTTTCACATTTTCCAGATCCCATTACAGCGGCCATTGACGAAGAACGCCGCCGCCTGTTTGAAGGATTAGGCAACTTGTACGAAGGTCTTTTTGTACTGACCGTTACGTACTACCCGCCGCTGCTGGCACAGGCAAAATTCGTTGAACTCATGTTTGATGATGATGCAGAAAAACCGAACAACAAAGCCCGTACTATGGGCCTCATTGAGCAGTTCAAACGTGACTGTCAAAACATCGAGGGCCGGTTATCCAGCGCGGTTAAGCTTGAGCGCCTAAAAGGCGTTAAAGTCGAGGATGAAGAGGGCAGAACACATACGCAAGACGATTTTTTACGCTTCTTGCAATACTGTGTTACTGGCAAAAATCACCCTGTAAATCTGCCAAACCGTCCTACGTATATTGACCACCTGATCGGTGCCGAAGAGTTACACACGGGTATCGTGCCAAAGCTAGGTAAGCACTTTATCCAGGTCGTTGCTGTAGAAGGCTTACCGTTAGAATCCTATCCTGGCATTCTTTCGCGCCTGGCTGAATTGCCGTGTGAATATCGCTGGTCTAACCGCTTTATCTTCATGGATCAGCATGAGTCACTTAAACACATGGAAAAATTCCGTAAAAAGTGGCGTCAGAAAGTGCGCGGATTTTTCGATCAGGTGTTTAATACCAACAATGGCGTAGTTGACCAAGATGCTGTTGACATGGTGGCCGATGCAGAGGCCGCTATGGCGGAAATTAATTCCGGCATGGTGTCAATGGGGTATTACACCAGTGTCATTGTACTGATGGGCGAAGATCGCGAGGTCGTAGAAACATCGGCCCAATTCGTTGAGAAGGCCATTAATGACTTAGGTTTTGCTGGCCGGATTGAAACGATTAATACAATGGATGCCTTTTTAGGTAGTCTGCCTGGCCACGGTGTTGAGAACGTGCGCCGTCCATTGATTAACACAATGAACCTGGCTGATTTGTTGCCTACGAGCAGCATTTGGACAGGTTTAAACGAAGCCCCTTGCCCGTTCTACCCGCCAATGTCACCAGCTTTGATGCACTGTGTTACAGCTGGTAACAGCCCTTTCCGGCTGAACCTACACGTTCGGGACGTTGGCCATACTATGATGTTCGGCCCAACCGGTGCCGGTAAGTCTACGCACCTGGCTATTTTAGCCGCTCAAATGCGCCGGTATCGCGGTATGACTATTTACGCCTTTGATAAGGGTATGTCTATGTACCCGCTGGCCAAAGCAAGCGGTGGCCAGCATTTCACTATTGCCGGTGATGATGATGCTCTTAATTTCTGTCCTATGCAGTTCCTGGACGAAAAATCAGATCGCGCCTGGGCAATGGAATGGATAGATACCATGCTGGCCTTAAATGGTGTGAATACGACACCTGAGCAACGTAACGAGATTGGTAATACGATCATCAGCATGTCCGAGACAGGTAGCCGGACGCTAACGGATTTTGTATCCACGATACAAGATACCGCGATACGCGCAGCGCTTCACCAGTACACCATTGAGGGGCTTATGGGCCACTTACTGGATGCTGACAAAGACGGCCTATCAATGACCAATTTCAACGTGTTTGAGATTGAGCAGCTTATGGAGCTGGGCGAGAAATATGCGCTACCCGTGTTGTTGTATTTGTTCCGCCGCATTGAAAAATCACTGAAAGGCCAACCGGCTTGCATCATCTTGGACGAAGCCTGGCTAATGCTTGGCCATAAAGCTTTCAGAGAGAAGATCCGCGAATGGCTGAAAGTATTACGTAAAGCTAACTGTATGGTCATCATGGCCACCCAAAGCCTTACCGATGCTGTGAATTCGGGTATTTTGGACGTTATTGTGGAAAGTACCGCGACCAAGATATACCTGCCAAACCCTAACGCCAAAGATGAAGAAACAGCGCAGATTTATAAGCGTATGGGTCTGAATCACCGGCAGATAGACATTCTCGCCCAGGCTGTCCAAAAACGTCAGTATTACTTTGCATCCGAGCAAGGCCGCCGTCTTTATGACTTGGCTCTTGGCCCGATGGCATTGGCGTTTGTAGGGGCTTCCTCCAAAGAAGATATTGAACATATCAAATCACTGGAAGAGAAGTATGGCGATAAATGGGTTAACGAGTATTTACGCCAAAGAGGTCTGTCTTTAAGTAACTACATCAACCAGAGGGCTGCATAATGGGCTTCAATTGGAAACGATTATTTTTAAAAGAGTCTGCTATAAAGCCGCAAGTTGCTGTTGAGCCGACTGTAAACACTAACGCCGTTGCAACGGTTGGTTCGGGTGACGCGCTAAGTGCTGCAGCGCCAGAACGCCGCCGCCGTGCAGAAGATAACCTACCTAATCCTTATTTAAACTATCGCCGCCGTTGGAATGATCACACGGGCAGTATTTTAAGCCAGCGCAATATGTGGATGCTGTTTTGTATTGCCTCGATGCTGATCACTTTGGCAGCGGTAGGCGGGATTATGCACATAGGCAGTCAGTCTAAGTTTGTCCCGTACATTGTTGAAGTGGATAAGCTGGGGCAGTCAGTGGCCGCGCATCCGGCGCAACAAATTACCAACGTTGATAGCCGAGTGTTACAGGCAACAGCGGCAGAGTTTATTAGCAATGCAAGGTTAGTAACGCCAGACGTTCAGTTACAACGCAATGCCATATTTAAACTGTATGCCGTCATGGTTGCCGGTGATCCAGCTGCAGCCAAAATGAATGAACACCTTAATGGCGTACCGGAACAAAATCCGTTCCAACGCGCAGCTAAGGAAACGGTATCCGTTGAAATATTAAGTGTCCTGCAGCAGACCGGCCAAACCTGGCAAGTTGATTGGATTGAAACTGTCCGCGACAGAAAAGGCCAATTAGCCGGTGAGCCGTTCCGTATGCGCGCCCTGGTCAATGTCACCACTATTCCACCTACACCAGAAACCACTGAGCAGCAGCTTCGCATGAACCCGCTGGGCGTTTATATCGTGGATTACAACTGGTCACGGACTCTTTAAGGATTAACACCATGAAAAAATTATTATTATCTGCCGTTGTTTGTGGTCTGGCATTGCCTGCAGTGGCCAACACCGATCCAAAATTAGATGCTCTATTTTTCCCTGGCAAAAACCCTGAACTGACCTATCAGGAAAAACAGGCGATTGCCATTGCTGAGCGTTGGAAAGACGCCAGCGCCAAGGGCTTGAAACCAACTCAAGGGCCGGATGGGTCAATTAATTTCTTATTCGGCGCAAGCCAGCCGTCTATCGTGTGCGCTGTGATGCAAGTGTGTGATGTTCAGCTGCAGGCCGGTGAACGGGTGCAAGGTCTACACCTTGGCGATACGGCCCGTTGGTCAGTTGAACCGGCTATTACAGGTAGTGGTGCAACAGAAGTTATCCACGTTATTTTAAAGCCGCATGATGTGGGTCTTGATACCACCTTAATCATTACCACTGACCGCCGTACTTACCATTTACGCCTTCGCAGTCACCGGACGGACTTCATGCCTAAAGTGACGTTTACCTATCCAGAAGTGGCCCTGGACAAATGGAACGCCATTAAACAGCGTGAAACAGAACACCGTGTTACTCACACAATACCGGAAACTAAAGAGTATTTAGGCGATCTGGATTTTGCGTATGAGATTGACGGCAAGGCGAACTGGAAGCCTGTCAGGGTCTACAACGATGGCCGCAAGACCATCATACAGATGCCAGCCACCATCCAGCAGACGGAAGCGCCAACGCTGTTAGTGGTACGCGAGAATAAAGCCATGTTCAGCAAGGATGAAGAGGTATTAGTTAACTATCGCGTCCAGGGTGATCGTTACATTGTTGACAGTGTTTTTGATCGCGCCATTTTGATTGCCGGTGTGGGCCGCAATCAAACCAGAGTCATCATCCAGCGGAGCAAATAACATGAAAAATCTGATCACACTGTTTTTCGTTGCGTTGTTATCTGCCTGTGCCAGCCAGGCGCAGTTTGGCAATTTTACCAAAACTAACGGACAGCAGCGCGAATTTAGTACGGTATTGGCCACTGAAAGCGCAGCACAGTTACATAGTAGCTATGCACCAGCCAGCACTACGTTTTCACTGGTTCATCCAGCAAAAGACGAGTATGGCCAGCAACTTATTCAGCAATTACGTGATAAGGGTTTTGCTGTTGCAGAGTTTGGCACTGGCTCCACTGGCCAGCCTTTATCTTATGTTGTCGATTACGTTGGCGATAACGCGATATTAGTAACATTACGTGTTGGCCAATCAGTAACGGCTCGCATGTTTGATACCAAAAACAACCGGCTGACGGCTACCGGCAGCTGGTCACGTTTGGAGTAATCACTATGACTGATACCACAGTAAACGATCCGAATCTTAACCCTGCTAATACGCCAGGCGCATTAAAGCCAGTAGGCGTAAAGCGGGTTAATAACTGGCCGTTGATTATCATGGGGATAGGCTTAGGGGTATTTTTGCTTATCATTATGTTAGTTGCAGCAGATAGGGCAGAGCAGCAGGAAGCCAGGAACAACGCACCGGCTGAACAACGTGTTGCGCGGGACGCCAGCGCGTTAGCGGTAGAAATATCCAGAGGCTATGAAACTGGTTATATTCCTGCAGCAGAGGTTACACCGGCTGAATCCCCTTTACCTGAGTTGTTGGAGCAACAAGCGGCAGAGAGGGCAGCAAAGGAACAAACCGAAGTTAGCCCCGAAGTCGCGGCCATCATTGATAGTAAGCCTGGTAACGCACTGCCTAAGCAGAATTTACCTACTGCAGACAGTGAAGCAGAGCAAGAGTTACGCCGCCGTATCGAGCAAGCCCGTTTGCGTAAACTTGAAGATGCTATAACGGCACGTACCGGCATTACCATGCAGTCTACATCATCAGGCGGCGGTAGCGGCCTGGCGTTGGCCAATCGCGGCGCAAGTGGTGGCAATGATCGAAATTCGCAGTTAGCTCAACTTGCCGAAGTACAGCGCCAATTGCAAAGCACTACCGCTATGCTGACGTCCCAAGGTGATCCGATGCAGGTTTATCAGGCTCGGTTAGCGTCTATTCAGGGCAGCGGGTTAGCCAATACTGCCGGTGGTGGTTCTGGCGCTCCTGCACTGGCCAACCTAAGCACAGGCAGTAACCGCCCTGCAGGTTCTTCGGCGTCTGGTTATAACCAGTTTGAAGGTTCTGCAGATCGCTGGACACTTAATTCAACTGTCGATGCTCCGCAGACACCGTTTGTATTACGGGCCGGTTTTGTTTTACCTGGCATCATGATCAGCGGTGTTAATAGTGATTTGCCTGGACAATTAATGGCACAGGTATCACAGGACGTATACGACACGGCAACGGGTAATCACCTGTTAATTCCGCAAGGCTCGCGGCTCGTTGGCCAATACGCCAGCTCAGTAGCCTATGGCCAAGAGCGGGTTATGGTGGCCTGGCAACGTATCGTATTCCCTGACGGTAAGGCTATGGATATTGGCGCAATGCAAGGCGCTGATGGTTCAGGCTATTCAGGGTTTAAAGACCAAGTTAATCACCATTTCTGGCGTATTTTTGGCAGTGCGTTTCTTATGTCTGTTGTTACTGCAGGCGTTGAAATGAGCCAGGACAATGGCAACCAAGATTTAACACAAAGCCGCCGTGCCGGTGATGCGTTAAGTGAAGCGTTGGGGCAGCAGTTGGGACAAGCCACAGCTCAGATGATCATGCGTAATTTAAACATAGCGCCGACAATCGAAATTCGTCCAGGCTATCGGTTTAATGTCATGGTGTCTAAGGATATGGTTTTCACCAAGCCTTACCAATCATTTGATTATTAAGGAAAATTGATATGAAAAAGCCTAAGTTGAAAATTTTAGCGGCTAAAATGAGCTTGGTATTTGTGTTGGGTACTGGTGCTGTTGGTACACTCAATCAGCCTGCCCACGCTGGTATTCCAGTTATCGACGCCGTTGGTCTGGTTCAGCATATTATGAATGCCCTGCAAAGCATTCAGCAAACCATGCAAATGATTACGTCATACCAGACGCAATTAATGCAGCTTGAAAACCAGATAAAAAACACGCTGAACCCAGGCGCGTTTTTATGGGATCAAGCCAACCTGACGATAAACGGCTTACTTAACCAGATAGACACTATCAGCCATTTCAAAACGCAATTTGGCTCTATTGATTCCTACCTGGACAAATTCAAAGACTTTGACCATTACAAGAACGCCCCTTGCTTACGCAACGGGTGTTCTGTGGTTGATATGGAAGCCTTTGTAGCCAACGTGAAAGCTGACGATGAAGTTAAAGCCGAAGCGGTTAAAGCCTCTAATGACGCCATGATTAAAGGGCTTGATGAACAGCAAGAACAGTTACAGCGTGACGCTGAACGTTTGCGAGACTTACAAGCCAATGCTCAGACGGCAGAGGGCCAATTGGAAGCGATACAACACGCTAACCAGCTGGCCAGTAGTCAAGCCGCGCAGCTGCTGCAAATTCGTGGCCTGATGATGTCACAGCAAAGCGCCTTAGCGGCAAACAGTCAGAAAACAGAATCTGACGATGCTAAGCGTAAAGCTATTTGGCAAAAAGTCCTATCCACTGAATTTGTGCCGTCTGCTGCAGATCGCGAGTCATTTTGAGGTAATTATGAAGAAGATACTTATCGCGCTTTCAGTGTTGTTATTGGCTGCTTGTAGTGAGCAGCCAAAGCCTAACGATATTGAAAATATTGATGTGGAAGCGTTTTTAAAAACTTTTGATTGTAAGAAGTTAGAACAGTTTAAGTTTGAAAACGAAGAGTTGGAAAGGCGTACCAGAATTCATTGCGCTATGAAGTCTGAACACACCCCAAGCAAGCCTGAGCGTCACACGTTCGGTTAAGGAGTATATATGTCTGGTGTTTGGAAAATCCTGCTGGGCCTGATTGTGGCCGTTCTGGTGCTGTATGCACCGGACGCCGCAGCGGATTTAACGTCCGCCGATCCGGCTGGGAAAGGCATCTTAGACGAAGTAAAAGACCGGTTTGTTAACTCTGCAATGATGTGGCGTGGTGTTATTTTGGAGTACGCCACCTGGTTGTTCTGGCTACTGGTAACAATCAATCTGGTTTGGACGTTTGGCATGATGGCTTTGCAAAAAGCCGATCTGCCAGACTTCTTTCGTGAATTTATAAAGTTCACTATTACTACCGGCTTTTTCTGGTGGGTTCTATTGAACGGGCCGGTAATGGCAACCGACTTGTATCAATCAATGATGCGAATAGGTGCTGATGCAGGCGGTTTACCTAACGGCCTATCGCCATCTTCAATTATTGATATTGGGTTTGAAATATCAGCGCACGTAAATAATGTGCTAACGATATGGGACCCGATAGACTCGCTGGTCGTTATTTTAGCTGGTGTAGCCATTTTGATTGTCCTGGCGTTAGTGGCCATCAACATGCTGCTGTTGTTAATTTCAGCTTATATCCTAGCTTACGCAGGCTTTTTCTTTGTTGCATTCGGCGGCTCGATGTGGACAAGAGACATGGCCGTGAATTTCTTAAAAACCGCTTTAGGCTTGGCCGTTCAATTAATGGGTATGGTCTTAATTGTGGGCATTGGTGAAGGATTTTTAAGGCATTTTGCAGGGCAAATGAGCGGTGAAATTAACTTTAGCGAACTAACAGTTATGCTGGTTGTAAGCATCGTTTTACTGGTGTTGTCTAACAAAGTTCCTTCGCTACTGGCTGGCATTATCACAGGTGCCAGTGTAGGCGGTCAGGGTATCGGTAGTTTCGGTGCCGGTGCTGCTGTCGGCGCGGCTGCAGCCGTTGCAACAATGGGCAGTATGGCCGCTGCTGCTGCAAAAGTTGGCGCAGCCAATGCTGCAGGCGGTGCGTCTGCTATATCTGCGGCGTTTAAAGAAGCGCAACAGCATATGCAATCCGGTACAGGCATGTTTGCCGGTGCCGCTTCTGCCATGTCCGGTATGGGTTCTGGTGGTGGTTCAAGCCAGGATTATCAAGGCGGTAGTAGTGGTGGTAGTTCAGATACACCGAAAAGCGCGTTTGCCGCCGCTATGTCGTCCGGTATGTCAGCCCTTAAAACTGGCGCGACCTTTGCCGCAGATATGGGCGCTAATTTAGGCCGTGGGGCAATGGGTACAGCAAGGGAAGGTGTGGCCAACAAGCTTGATCAAGCAAAAGAAGCTATTGGCCAAAGTGCTATGGGTCAAGTTGCCTCTGAGATTAAAAACCCAGGCGCAGCCCGTGAAGAACGTCACGACAATAAAGCCATTGCCGCTGCAGAAGAAAAGCAGTCAGCTGCAGAGCGTAAAGATAAAGCCGCCGAAGCCAGGGCGTTTTTATCAGGTGACAGTGGCGGTGGTTCGATTGGTGGCGTAGCTGATGGCGGTGATATGGGTTCGGTCACTAGCGGAGCTGGTGAGGCCGATTCTGCAGAGAGCGGTAACGTGGATGCAGAGCAGGGTAGTAATAATACCGCTCAGTCAACACAAGCCAGTTCTGCCGCTTCCGGCATGGGTGAACAGCCAAATACGGATACAGGCAATGTAATGCAGCAACAACCTTTAAATGAAGAAGTTGCGGAATTTATGAATAAACACAATGGAGAGCGGAAAGATGATTAAGCATTTGATAGCCATGTGTGCAGTAATAGCCATGATAGCCCCCGCACACGGGGCCGGTGTTAACCTAAGCCGTGGTAAAGGTTTAGCTTGTGAAGCCATACTATGCGCGGTAGGCATAGCTATACCTGAGAGTCATAACGAGTGTCGCCGTGTGTTGTTCGATTGGTCGGTGTACTTGGCCACGCTCGGCCCATTTAGAAGTAAGCCAAAATGTCCCCGTGTTAACGATGTTGGGGACGTTGTAGAAGAAGTTGAAATGATATGCGCGACGATTGTCGATCCAGACGCTCGCGCTCAATGTGAGGCCGCTACAACGCCGCCAGGCGATTATATCTGTGACGAGCTAACTAATCCCGAAGATCGCTTTAACTGTGAAAATCAATGCGATTCAGGACGCTATAACGGGGATGGCCGTCAAGTATGCCAGATAAGATAAGTAACGGCGCATTAGAAGGGTTAAAGTATTTAGCCCTTCTATTTATGATTGGCGATCACGTTAATAAGTACCTTTTTAACGCCACATTGCCAGGGCTTTTTGAGTTAGGCCGGTTGGCTATGCCGCTGTTTGGCATAGTCATGGCGTATAACTTAGCTCGCCCTGGTATTGCTGATCCGCATATCAAGCGTTTACTTATCCGCTTAGCTGTTTTCGGGGCTGTGAGTACACCATTTTTTATAGCGTTGGGGGGCATCAAGTTTGGTTGGTGGCCACTCAATATCCTATTTACGCTTTTAATTGCCGCCGTCGTTGTTCGCCTACTGGATTCAGGCAGGCCAGTATACGTAGTTTTGGCGGTGGCAATTTTTTTATTAGCAGGTTCGGCTGTCGAATTTCAATGGTACGGTTTGGCAGTGGTCGTCACTGCCTGGCTGTACTTTGATAGGGCAACGCCCTGGACGCTGACACTGTTAATACTAAGCTGTGCGTCATTATGGTTTATAAACGGCAATTTCTATGCTTTAGCTGCGTTACCGCTGGTATACGTAGCAACGCATATCAACATCGACTTACCCCGCCAAAAGTGGCTGTTCTATGGGTTTTATCCTGTGCATTTATTCGCATTGTGGTTAATCCGTATTCCAATGGCAAAAGCGGGGTACTTGTTTTTTATGTAGGTGGTTTATGTCTAAAAAAGTCATTACCGCTGCAGTGGCTGCAGTTGAGCTAACAAAGTGGTTAGATAAGCAGAGTACACTTACAAACGTTTTTCGTGTCATGGAAAGTAAGGACGGTTTGCAGCTGTTTTTATATCAGTACGCCAGTAATGAACTTGTCCAGGTAACAGATGCTTGTTACACGAACTATCAAGACGTTTATAAGGAGATCGGGCGGTTGCTCGATTTTGTGATGGAAGAACGCAAGAACATGAAGGCCGCTTAGCGGCCTTCGCTTTATTTACTGCCAGGTGTCATTATAAATCGCTTCTATGGCCAGTCTTGAATAAAGGTAATTTGCCAGGCTATGGTATATCTCACCGCTGGCCGATAGCTCGGCTTCTGAGTCGTAAAACTCGACTGTTTCATATTCTGATAAGTAGCTTAATGCGGTAAAGTTGTCCGGCAATTTTCCGCTGTACTGCGTATTAACAAATTCTTGGCAGTAGCCATTAACTGCAGCCTGGATCATGTCGTAGTGGGTTGGCAATTCGCCGTTTTCCTGCAGTTCTGCATCCTTTGGTGAGTAGCTTAACCAATCCTCTGCATACTTACGGGTTTTTGCTGTAAGTACAGTCTCATGGTCAATAAATGACGACACAATGCGGCGAATTTCACCTGTTTTTGCTGATGCCGTAAGTTCGGCATGTATTTGCTGATAGTTCATGGTTTTGACTCCAAAATAAAAGTTAGGGCCGGTTGCCCGATACCTATTCTATTGCACAATACAAGCTAACTTTTTTGGTAGAGGGTACTATTTTGGGGGGTCTGCCAATTTATTTTGGTCTTTTAGCTCTTTCGCCACACGTTGTATCTCAGTGATTTTTGCCATAAAAGCATCCATTACTTTTGCCAACGCTTTCGCTTCTTGTCGTTGCGGCAAGGTCAGCTCTTCAAAGCTGATTAGTTTTCCCTTGCTTCGCAGTTTTTTATATTCGGGCGGTGCGGCAATAGCCAGCCTTCCATGCTGATCAACTTTGTACTGTTGCTCTTCAAGCTGCAGCTTTTTCATTCTCTTATCTTTACTTCTCTGAACCCCACATTTTTACATGCTGAGTATGCAGCATCGAGGGATTTAAAAATGCGGTGCATCGGCCTGCCGTTCCGGCGTTTATCTAGTTCCATAACAATCACAACGCCATTTCTGCGTTTAAATTGCGCTATCCAGCGCGGCGCTGGGCCAGGTTCCATGACAGCAGGGCAAACCGTTGCACTGGTAAGGTCGCCTGCGTCAAAGTGTGTTCTGAGTTGCTCTAGGTTCACTGTTCCACCTTTTCTAGCCGTTGCCGCTCGATCAGTTCCATTTTAAAGTGCTGCTTGTTTTTCCATGTATGGAAAAATTGCCTGGCATCCTCTGCACTAGAAAACTCTGCCGCTCGGCCAAACCCGCATAAACGTTTCTTGTCTGATAGATACTGGCCATCTTCATAATGACAATGCCAGGGCCATTTATCATCAAGTGTTGGATCATAAACACCTATCAAAAAGCTGGATACCATAACGTCTTTTGGCTTCAAAACGTGATAGGCAATAGTGACGTTACCAACAACACGTTGCCACTTTTCCGGCTCGGCCTTTTTGAGCCTTCTTAAAAAGGCCAGTGTACGGTTTGAGTTCAGTAGTACCGCCGCTAAATCGGCATCGAGATCACTTTTTACTGCCATGCTGCTCGGCCTTTGGTTTACGAGTGATGACGATAAAAAATAGCGCGATTAAACCAAACGCGACAAGCCCATACTGCCAGGGAGTGATACCGAATGATTCCAATAGACGTTGTAATGAATGTGGGTGCATAGTTTTCACCTTTTATTTGATTGCAAAAATAAGTTTTTTACCTGGTTGCGGTCGTTGGTATTGCTATCAAAATAGCGTTGCCGGCGAAAACCCGGGCCGACAAAAAGATAGCAAAAAAACTAACGTTTCCTCGAATAGATTAAGCCTATAACTACAGCAAGAACGATTACCCCCATAACTGGCCATATCGAAAAATATGTCTCACTGTCTTTCGGTGGCCAGCTGGGTAACGTGGTTCCTCCGGCGCTGGCTACTATCCAACTTTGCATGAGCGAAATTTCCTATTCTTAAACACAAGGAGCGAGCTGCATAATGACATCCATATTAAAAAAACGGCACTCTGAGTTGGGTTTTCCTTAGCTCCAACGCCGATCCAATCGGGAGGCGAACCGAAAAGCAAAATTAAACTTAACACAACCGCAAAACCAATCATTGAGCACGCAATTACTTTGAACATGTGTTGTCTCCTATCGGTTCAATTTTGCTTTGAGTAACTTATTTTCTTCGCTAAACACCCTTGAGTTCCAGCCAGCAGTTTCTGCGAAATCCAAGTCTGACATATAGAATCTCCCTTCATCCATGAGATTAATGGGAGTACCGTTTTGGATAGCAAGATTTGCAGCATTTGCACCTTTTGAAAACGCCTCGTGCCTCTCCAGTTCGGTATGCTCTTTACTTGCCCTCTCTCCCATTTTTTTTCCTATTTTTTTAAAATGCTCGAAAGTCTGCATTGTTGTATCTGCCATATCCGGTGTTTCCTATGATTGAGTTTTCGCACGCGAAGCTGTCATTTTGCTGAATACTGCGCTTGCAGTTGGGATTAATACAGCAAACAAAAGAAAAACCGTTACGAGCCAGTTAAGCTGAACTGCAGCAGATAGTAATATAAAAAATGAGCCGACCAGGCCAATCACAAAAGCAGTGAATTGCTTTCTGACGGATGAAACACCAAAAACGCACATAAAAAGAATGGACACACCCATCGTTACCCAAAAGGCCCATGCCGGTTTGAATAAAGCTCTGATTTGAGATTCGAACTCGCCAAACTGGCTTGGGTCAACACCATTGGCGATGGCAAGCCCAAGGCATGATATTACAAAAACCATTGGTGACATGGAGACGATCAGTTCGTCTTGTGGGTTTGTATCTGTCGATGTCATACTTGATTCCTCTTACAGTTTAATGGCTTTAATATTGCCTCTAGCCATTAATAGATACAAAAGACAATTTGCCATTTTACAAAAATGCGGCGGTATATTTTAAAAACACCTCTAAGTGTAGCGGTATATTTTAAAAATGGTTCTGCAAATTTAAAAAAAATGGCTTCTCGTTTAACATAACTTCCGTTACCGGCACTTCTAAGCTCGCTGTTTTTCGGCTTTTTCAAGGTCATTCAAAACAGGTTCGCAATGCTCGGCAATGGCCATCATTAAGCGGCGTGTCATATCACAGTCAGCCAGTGCATTGTGCGCTTGGCCATGCCAGGACAACCCCGCTTCACCTGCAGCATTGGCCAGTGATATTGTGCCGTGCCGGTTCGTTGCACCGTAAGCCCTTACCGCTGTCATCATGGCGCACTGCGTAGGTAGTGCGGCTATCCAGTCCACCGGACAACTAAACGCTGCTGCAGTCTGCTGCAGCATCCTAATATCGAATGCCTGGTTAAATATCACCGCGACTTTACCCGCTAGGATCTGGCTAATTTGTTCCTGGTACTCTGTCCAACGAGGGCAACCGGCTAGATCAGCTTCTGTTATGTTGTGTACGGCCATTGCTTCGGGATGAATCGCAACACTTGGTTTAAAGCGCTGGTTAAACAACGTTGCGCCCAAGTTGTCTATAATGGCCAGCTCTATGATCTGGTCATTATTGGCCAAGCCGGTTGTTTCTGTATCGAGGTACACCACCTTACCGGCGTTGTCGGCCAGCCATTGCCGCACCCGTACACTTTCTTTATTAACTGAACTGCGTAGCTTGGCTTTCAAACTGGCCACCAAACGGCCTAACCGCTGGGCGTCTGTTTGTGGTTTAGCGACACGTTCTTTTAATGGCTGACAGTCAGCTACAAGGTAGTGCGGATTCTTACCCCGACCATATTGGTTTTTTACCCAACGCACCGGCGTAGCGCCTTCTTTGGGTTTCATACGGTACTGCTCGCGCAGTCTGGTTACACCAAAAGAAAGGCCATCTTTAACCGCTTGTTGCCTTAATAGCTCTAGCTCGGTATCTGCTTGCATTGCGCCACCTGTTTAATCTTTTACTGCAGAGTCAATCAGCGCACCAAATGCCGCCATTGCCTGCGAGTAATTTTTATAAAATGGCTTGAATGTGTCTGGTACAAGTACCGTTTCTAAATCGGTATAACTCAGTACACCCACAGACACCCCGCCGCTGTCGTTCTTTAACAATACCGCGCTTTCAATACAACTTTCCCGCTTGTATTGCCAACAAGCCAGCTCTGCTACCACTTCATCACGGGGAACGATTTTAACGGCCATTACGCACCTTCCTTATTTGCTATCCAGCTGGCCAGTTCCTTGTAACAACGTTGGCCAAAGTTAGACATGGCCACCCAATCACTGACCGGCTTTGTCTGCCAGTCGGCCATTAGTTGATCTAGCGACTGATAACCCTCACGAATAAGGCAATTTTTAAGCCTGGTACTCATACCATACAGCCATTCCATATCTACAGCTGAGCTACCGGCAGTTTTCCAGATTTCACCGTATCCGGCCTGATAAGACATGATGCACCACGCCGCAAAGGGCATAGCACTTTCACCACTTAACCAACGGCGCACCGTGCGATCAGTAACACCTAATACCGTTTCAAGGTTTGCGGCTGACCATTTCAAACGGGCTAACATGGTTTGCAGCTCGTCAGGCTCCGGCGCTGTCCAGCCTTCTGATGCTGGGTAAAAACAACTTTCACGGATTTTAACCACTGGCTTATTGCTGTAAATTGCTAACGTTTCCATATACACCTCAAGAGTCAAAAGTAAGTAGAAAAAGGGGGCTTATAGCCAGCCCCGCTCCGCAAAAGACACAACGTCTGGATGACCAACCACCAGATGATCCAATACTCGAATATCTACCAAGGCCAGCGCGTTAACTAAACGCTCGGTAATGGCACGATCTGCACGGCTTGGCTCACCTACCCCTGATGGGTGATTGTGCGCGAGAATTACCGCTGCAGCGTTGTATTTTAAAGCCTGCTGAACAACCACACGGGGATAAACCGGCGCGGCGTCGATTGTGCCGACACTCACGGTATCGCGGATAATTAAGCGGTGCTGAGAATCAAGGAACAAGCAAACAAAATGTTCGCGCTCTAATGTACCCATTGTTAAACGCAGGTAATCTTTTACCAAAGCTGGTTCAGTAAAGGTGTGTGTTTTTTCGTTGAAATGCTTATCTAAAATATCAATCGCAGCTTGGATAATATTCAGTTCACTTGCAGTTATAGTCATCGGTTTATCTCCGGTTTTGACCTTAGCAACATCGCTCGGCCTTGA
>CEVB01015809.1_pt1 | contig 39719 bp, 33 predicted proteins | sample 531381 | NCBI WGS metagenome assembly CEVB01 (sample SAMEA2622763, study PRJEB7988) | marine metagenome | biome: marine biome (ENVO:00000447); feature: surface water layer (ENVO:00002042); material: "saline water (ENVO:00002010), including plankton (ENVO:xxxxxxxx)" | depth 5 m | reverse complement strand
TTGATTACTTTAAAAATAATGATAAAGCTATGGGTACAGCAGCAACTAAATATGTAAATAAACATTTATTAGGATATAACGCTAATCGTAAGGTTAGAATACGCTTTAGTGTAATGCCACAAGTAATGTCTGATGTATTAGAGCCTGGCACAAGCAAAATTATAGATAGGCTTAAAGCTGTTAATGATTTTTATGAAGCTGGATACGATGTACATCTAAATTATTCACCTATTATTATGTATAAAGACTTTGTTGAGGACTATAAAGAACTATTTACCTTAGTAAATGCTATTGTAGATAATAGTATTAAAGATAAAGTTAAAGCAGAATGCATATTTCTGACTCATAATAAAGAAATGCATAAATATAATATAGATAATGATGTACCTGGTGAAAAGTTTTTGTGGAATCCAAGCTTACAAGAAGATAAAACGTCTGAATATGGAGGTGATAATATACGTTATTACTATAGATTTAAGAAAGATTACATTAAAAAGTTCGAGAATCTACATTATCACAACATACCATGGCAAACAATAAGATATATATTCTAAGGAGATAAATATGATTGAATGTAAATGTATTTATAAAGTATGTGTATGTAAACCAGTTGTAAATGAATCACCTAAAGATAAAAGATATCAATGGTGGAAAGATAAAGATATGGGTGAAAGTGTAGATAACTGGGAAGAAGTTCCTAAAGAAGAATTGTGGCAAAATGGTGAAGTAGATGATGAAGAAGTTGCATGGGAAATGTTTAAAAGAGTTTGTGAAGATGGTGATTGGTTATTAATAAGGAGGATTGATGGGTAAAATTAAAGATGCAGCACAAGATTGGTTGTCAGATTACGGTTATGATTTAGGATATGATTGGGATAATCTTCCTAATGTATCTAATTGGGACAAAATTACACTAAATAAACTAACAGCAAAGGAGTATTATGGACAAGAAAATAAGTAAACAAGAAAAAGTGCTTACTCACTTACAAGTACACGGTAGTATAACACCACTTGAAGCTTTAGAGAAATATGGAAGTTTTAGGTTAGGTGCTTTAATATTTAATCTTCGTAAGCAAGGTTATGATATTGAGACTAGTATTGTACCTAAAAAGGGTTATGCTAAATATACATATAATGCAAGTAAGTAATATTTCTTTTATTATTATATAAGTTATTGTAAATTTAACACTTACTAAAAAATCAAATAAAAAGGAAATATAACGTATGAAAACACTATATGTTGACCTAGAAAACGGTTATAAATCGTTAGGAAGCAGAGATAGTATTAAGCAAATGTTTGGATATGCTCCACTTGAGTTTAATACATTCTCAGACTTTTCATCATTTATAGGACAATTGTGGACTCGTGAAAGAGTGCAGTCAGTTGTTGATATAGATGGTGTTAAAGTTAATCAAACAGCTATCAAAGTTATGCCTAAAGATGGCCATAAAGTAGAATGTATGGTTATTGACACAGCTAGTGAGATGGCTAAAAAATACGCAAGAGAGTTAAAAGGCTCACAAGATGCGTTAAAACTACAACAATGGGGTAAGCTAAAAGATAAACTAGATAGTTTCTTTGCTTTTACTAACTCTATACCATGTAGTTTAATAGTTAATTGTCATTCTAAAGCAGAACAAGACAATGAAAATGGTGTATTGCGAATGATGCCATATATCGAAGGTTCTACTAAGGTAGATGTCGGTAAATGGTTTGACTTTGTATTGTATACTAAGGTTAAAAAGAATAAAAAAGGCGAACGAGAGTACGTCTGGGTTACAGCACGTGATGAACACTATTGTCATGCAAAAGATAGAAGTCAAATGCTAGAACCTGAAATGCCACAAGACTATCAGGTAATACTTGATGTAATAAAGAAGAAAGGCTGGGACTCAGCAAAGATTCTTATTATAGGAGAACCTGGTAGTGGCAAAACACTTAGTTGTAAAACATTAATAAATAAAACACAAGGAGATAAGTAATGGCAATTACTGTAAAAGAAAGCACAGGAACATCTTTCGGTGAAGGATGGAAACAGGTAACAATAAGCACTGCTAAACGTGGTGATTATAATGGTTCAGGATTTATTGATTTATGGTTTGAAGATTATCCTGAAACTTTAAAATGCAGAGTATGGGAAGCTAGAGGACAAGATGGACAAGAGTTTAGCGTATCTAATATGATTCGTAGCTGTAATCCTGATGTACTTGAAGCATCTGAAGGTGAAGATGGTAAGAAAATTGCATCTTTAGATGATAGCCCTGCATCATTAAAAGGTAAGAAACTACAAGTATTATTTTATAAAAATGCTAATGGCTATGCAGAAGTATCACAAAAAGTAGCACCTGCTGCACCATTTGAAAATGAAGTAGATACTTACAATGAAGATAGAATAGAAAATATAAAGCAAGCTGCAGAAAAATATGTTGCTAGTAGGACACAAAAGCCTGCTGAAGACACTGCTGCAGTAAGCGACCCGTTCTAAACTAACCCTATAAATGGGGACAACAACTGGTCCTATAAGTCCTACTCCTGATGACAACAGTGATGATTTTCTAGTTATGCTAGATGTACTAAAAGGTCGTTAAACTAGGCAAAGGAATATGTGAGTCCCCATTTTAACCTCAAGGAGAAATAATATGATAAGAGAATTTGCTTTTAGCTATTCTGATAGACATCATTTCTTTGATTCGTCTAAGAAATCATCGTTTGAAAATACAGCTAAAGATACATTTATTTCTTTGTATGGTTATGATAGCTATGCAATAAAGTTCTTTGAAGGCACTAAATCTTTATCAGGTTTTGATGGTAAGATATATATGCCTAAAGAATTTTTGCTAGATGTAGATGGTGGAACAGTAGAAAATGCAAAAGCTAAAACTATTGAACTGCTTAAACTACTTAAATCCTTAGAAGTTCCATATAATATTTATTTTAGTGGTAGAGGATTTCATGTAGGTATACCTGACACCTCATTTAAATGGGAACCGTGTCAGAATTTACATCTTAAGGTTAAAGATGAACTTACTAAGAAAGGCATATATGACTATGCAGATGCTTCAGTAACAGATAAAACAAGAATCATTAGATTAAATAATACTTTAAATACTAAGTCTAGATTATGGAAAATATATATGGACGAAGAAGAATTAAATAATCTATCTGGATTAGAAATACAGGCATTAGCTTCAAAATCTCGACAAGATAAATTGCCGAAAGAATTAATTGCTACTAATCCAGCATTTGATGTTCTTGTTAGAAATGTTAAGAAAGAAACAGTCATGTATAAAACAGAAGTTGGGATGAATCCTGACCCTGTAAATCATCCATGTATCTCAGGTATGTTACAAGGAACTTCATTTGGTAATCGTCATGCAGTAGCATTGCGTATTGCTGCGTGGCTTAGATGGCGTTATCCTGAGCATACTGTGAGATTAATAATGGAAGACTGGCGTAAAAGAGTAAGTAGTGACGACCATCCTTTTAATGAATCAGAAATGAGTAGAATTGTTACTGATTGCTATAAAGGTCATGGTGGTAGTGGATATAGATATGGTTGTATGGATAAAGTTATGGATAGTTTCTGTAAATCAACATGCAAAATCTATAAAGCTAAGAAATCTACTAGTCTTATGTCAGCTGAACAAATGGAGAATGCTTTAGTTAATTTCTACAGAAGTGACTTAAAACCTGTAAATGTAGGTGAGCCTTATGGTGTAGATTTTCCTATATATCCAGGCGAGCTTGTTGTAGTACAAGCACCTCCTAAATCAATGAAGACTATGCTTATCCAGAACTGGGTAAATAATCTAAAGAAACCAACATACTTTCTTGAGATGGAAATGTCTGCTAGACAAATATGGCAGCGTTTTATACAAATCGAGAAGGGATGGACTGAAGATGAAATACGAGAGTACTATGCAACTAATATGCAAGGTATAAGTGATTCATTTAAATGGTTATATGTAGATTATGCACCTTGTATGGCTCTTGAGCTTGAGAAGAAAATAAATATGCTTCCAATAAAACCAGAGATTGTAGTTATTGACCATATGGGTTTAATGCAATCAAAGCATAGAGATTTAAATCTTAAGATGGAAGAGATAGCACAAGCATTAACCGAAGTAGCGATAAGAAATAATATTGTAGTATTTGCTATTTGCGAAATAACAAAGACTGCTATGACTGAGGGCATGAACATTGCATCAGTTCGTGGTTCATTTCGTATAGCATACAATGCAAGTAAAATATTATCGATTACTTCTCGTAAAGGTCCAACAGGGAATATTACTCATCTAATAGTTAATACAACTGCTAATAGGGAGAAAGAACAATTCAATGTTACCTTAAAACTTGACAATCTTAAAATGAAAGTATAACAAGAAAGGAGTACCAATGTATCCATATAATGAAATAAGAAAAGTCCCCTTAGATTATCAGGGGATTACATCCTCAGCTTTTGCTGTCCAACGAAAAGAAATTAAGAATAATAAAGATGGTACAGGAAGAGAAAAATGGGTAGAGTGTGGTGTAGTAGGACAGAAGTATTTATTGATACCTAATTCAGAAGTAAAAGAAATGGCTGATACAATATCTAATCTTTGCGATGCAGAGTTTGAACCTGCTAAAGAGTTCTTTGATGGTAGAAGATATTTCTATGGATTAGTATCTAAAACTCTTACTACTGAAATATGCGAAGGCGATGATGTAGCATTAGGTCTTGGCTTTTGGAATAGTTATGATGGCAGCACTGCATTGAAGATGAAGTTATTCTTAATGCGATTAGTATGTAGTAATGGTATGATGACAAATGACCATTTTAATTCATATCGATTTAAGCATGATATATCAAGCCAAGGTTATGAAAGAGAAATGATGAAAGTTGTCGACATAATAAATGGCTGTGGTGATAGTGTAGAAAAGATAGCTAGTAACTTTAGAGATATGCATTGTACAGAAATGGACTTGCCTACTTTAAAGACACTTAGAAGTGCTATTCCTGCATTACCAACTACTACATGGGGTAAGATAACAGATAGATATCTTGAACAATATACTAATGATGATGACAATTCTGCATTAGAAAGAAATACTATGTGGGATTTCTATAATGCATGTACTGATGTACTATGGCATGAAAAGAAACCTACTGTAGCATCTTTCAATCATAATGCATATGTAACCGATAGCTTATTAAAATGTGTTGCATAGGAAAATGTTATATCTTAGATTATATGCGATGAAACAAGTATATCTTCTAATATATGTTAAGATTTAGGTAGGCTGGTAATTGTTTTTACTAGTGTTATCTTGTCGAAGAAGAAACTTATGGGGGATATAAAAAATGTCTCCCATGTTTCTTGCTTGAATTGTAAGTTTTTTGAAAACAATAAATGTACTTGGTTTAAATATTTTAAAGATGAACAACCAAAGACTATACCAGATAAAATTATAAATAAAGGATGCAAACAATATTGTGACCATCCATTAATAATAGAGGTAATAAGGTTATTTAAATGAAATATAAAAAAATGTATCATAAAAAAGGTGGATTCGATAGTAATCCTGAGAATTTAAAAAAAGCTATAGAGGCTAAACGTAAAAAGCTTGGACGTAAACCTAGAACAGCTAAAGAGCATGAAGAATGGCGTAAAAATCAAAGAAAAAAGTTTAAGCTATGGTAGTAAAGGGTTATATAATATTGTTCTTATTAACAGCTATAGATGAGCAATGGAATATAAATAATCCTAGACCTTTCCCTGCAGCTAAGTATCATAGATTGCAATGGGAAGAGAAAGATTTTTATACATTTAAAGTAAAAGGTAAATGGATATTAAGAAAGTATAGAAAGACAGATAGTAAGTTAAAACGTAAAGTACGTAATAAATACTGGAGAAAAAGAAATGGCAAAAACTAAACCTAAAAAGCCAACATTAAAACAAGTAGCTAATTATATGTTGAATTTTGAAGCAAAAGCTAATCATGCAGTAAATACAATAGGTCAATCAATATCAGATTTCATTGATTTTATGGGTAAAAAGGAGGAATACATTGACTGGCTCAAAGAAAAATATAAAGATGACGGAAAAGGAAAAACGAATGAACCAGATTCTCAGAAAACTTAGAAAATATATAATTAAAAAATATGGAGAGATAAAATGATAGTGTGTGAACGCTGTGGAGTTATTCTTCAGAAAGATAAGATAGATAAAATATTAGCTGATAGAGAAAAAGCTATTAAACGAATGAATAAAAGGAGTTATGATGGCAACAAAAAAAGAAACCAAAAAGAGTGGAGATAATTTAGACCAGCTTTATAAAAAAGTTGATAATTTAGCAAGAACAATAGATGAAATACATGTTAATGTATCAGGAATGGCTACTGCTATAATAGATATGGAAAAAGATTTAGATGATTTTGATGAAGATTTAAAATCAGTTGAAAGATTAGTAGAAAGATTAAGAACAAGGATGGGGATATAATGGGTATATCTAAAAAATATATAAGAGAAGCCTTTAGAGACTCAGAGATTCAGCTTACACGAGAAGCTTTGCTTTCAATAGAGAAATTATTAAAAGATGGAGTAGATGAAATAGTTAATGAATGCAAGTTAAGAGAATTTAAAAGAGTAACTAATAGGAGGCTTGATAGGGTATTATTATATGAAAACATCCTCTAAAAAAGCAAAAGGAAGAAAATTACAAGATTTAGTAAGGGATACATTACTAGCAGAATTTAGCAGTCTTGAAGAAGATGATGTTAAATCAGCTATAATGGGAGAGTCGGGAGAAGACATCAAGCTCTCACCTGCCGCAAGGAAGGTAATCCCTTACAGTTTTGAATGCAAAAATCAAGAACGATTAAACGTATGGGCTTCTTTAAAACAAGCTGAAGACAATTGTATTAATGGTGCACCTGTTCTTATATTTAAAAGAAATAGAAGTAAGGTTTATGCAGCTATTGAAATAGAAACGTTTATAAAATTAATAGGAGAAAAGAATGGACAAAAATGAACAAGTATCTATAATAAAAGGTCAGATTGTAGATAATGAAATTGCTTTATTTGCTGAAAGACTAGGAACATTAGAAGATATCTCACCTAAATGTTTTTTAAGTTTTACTAGGTTGTTAAAAATTAGAAGAGATTTACCAAACAAAGCTAATGCCTGAGTTAATATCATTTATATTTATGATAGTGGCTAGCTATTATGCTTGGAAGTTTTTATTCGGAAGCTTTTAGTCTCTAAATACATTCTCTAAAACTTCACCTAACTTATCCCCTGCTACTTCAATACCTCTAAAAGGAACTATAGTTTTAGCTGTATTTTTTAATTTAGATAGTGCCATATCTCCTTTACCCATCAAGGCTAACACTAGTCCCATAAAAACTTCTATAGTCATATGTGGAAGATATCCTAAGAATGTTCTTCTTATATAATAAGTATAATGTCTTTCAATTTCTTCTTCAGAATCATACCCCCCACCTAATGCATATAAAGCTACAGTTGGAAGAGCCATCATTAATGTAATATAATCAGATGTGTATGGCTTTACACCACTTTTACTAAACCCAAGCCTATATAAAGATTTACCTATAGCTAATGGACCCATTAATATTAAATCAACAATAACATAAGTAAGCATGTTTTGTGCCATAAAGCTTCTCCATGTAGCTGCTTCAGGATTTGTTTTTCTTAAGTTTGCACCAGGAGTAAATGATAGTTTTATTAGTTTTAATATTTCTTTTGTATTATTAACAGTTCCTCCTATTAAACCTAATTTCCCATTATTTTCTTTTAAAACTTTTTCTAGATTTCTCACACCTACTTTAGCATCTTTAACTATCCTAACATCATTTCCAAATTTTTGCTGTGTATAATAAGCAAACTTACCCATTAAATTACCAAATGCTCCAAAATTAAATTCAGATACATCTGTAGTTGATAGTCCAAATTGAAACAGTCTATTAAAATATCTACCAAATGTTATTGCTAATTGCTCTTCTTCAAAAGTATAATTTTCTAATGGCTTATTAGGTAAAGCTCCTATTAGCTTACCATGCTCTACTCCTTGCATAAAAGCTAATGACCTTACTAATTGCTCTGAAGTACCCATAGTAAATTTTCCACCTAATGTCATAAAATTAGTAAAAGTTTGATATGTTCTAACTGCTTGATTATATAATGTAGCTTTATCAGTTATCTTTTTACCCATAATTTTTATATCAAGCTTCTTAACATTACGTGCTATTTCCCATCTTTTATTAATAGCAAAGTTTGCATATTTAGACATAACACTTCTTCGTCTATCTCTCTTAACTTGATTTAATCTAGCTTTAGCTCTTCTTTCACTTAAAAGCACATCTATTTTTAACTCAAAAGCTCTAGAATCTTTTAATGAATCCTCTATAGTTCTTTGCATTTCTAATTGATGTTGCTTCTCACCTTTAGGATTTGTTTCCATTTTTTTCCAATAGACTAGCATTGCACCAAGTATTCTTTGTGAAGTTACTGATTCTATTTCAGTATCAGCAATATCACTTATCATACTTTCACTAAAGAAATCATTAAAATCAATTACACCTGAACGTGATATTAAATCCATCATAGGATGTTTAGGGTCATTACTTATAGATATATATTCTGAAAATATATCAAAAAAGTTTTTCATGCCTTCATAATGTATTTGATTTTGTAAAGCAGAATAATTTTGAAGTGTTGTTGACCATCCTTTTAAATATCTTCCTGTTATGTATGAACTCATAGTTCTAAACATATTTTGAAGATAGTCAGCACTTACTCCAAATCTTGTCCCACCAATTCTAGTAATAGAGTTAGCTAATTTATCAGTAGAGTATTCCATAGGACCTAAGCTTCCTATAGTATCTGTCCTATTAAAGGGAACAGTATAATAATTTAACATATATTGCAATGCATCTTCATTCATAGTCCCATCTTTAGAATTTTTCTTTAACATAGAAATAGCATTAATCAATTCTGCTGTTAAATGGTTTCTTTCTATAGCAGACATTCCTGTTCTTAAGTAATCATTATAAACACTCTTGCTTCGCCTAGCTCCTCTAGGGTCAAATGCATTAGTAATACGTTTTAAATACTTTTGGTCAGTTCCAAGAGGCACTATATCACCTGTTTCTACATTAGTTCCATAACCATCAGAGTTATCTCTTAATTTATACGCTCTCATTAGCGATGAATCAACAACTCTAATATGTTTATTTAAAGCTGTCATTCCAGCTAATCCTGTATGCAATTCTCCTTTATAAAAATGCTCGAACTTACTTATATCTTTGCCTTCTTTTTTCATTTTTTGTAAATCTTTACGCTTATCTTTTAATTCTTGCTGTAAAGTTTCCATTTCAAGTATATAATTATCGTAAATAAAACTAAACTTTTCTCTATTAAATATAGTAGGCCAATGATTTTCTTTATGTTTAGTGTCTTGAGTATTATATTGGAAGAAAGTCATAGATGCAAATCCATCAAATGTCTTTTTAAGAAGTTCGTAAATTCTTTTATCTTCAGGGCTTAATTCTTTAAAAACTCTCTTATGTAATAAAGACTCAAAATCAGGGCCTTTTTCAAAAAACAAAGCTCTGCTTTCTGTTGCAGTAAGATTAGGCATAATATTATTTAATGATTTTAAGATAACTACAATAGATTTATCAAATTCTTTTTGCATATATTCAAATACAGAATTATCTATTTCTCTAGCTTGCTCAGTAAGTTTAACAAATTCATTATAAAAATCTTTTCTTGATTGAGGGTCTAAATTTTCAAATGATTGTATTGCATATTCTCCATCTCTATATTTTGTTATGTCAACATAATCACTAAAATCAAATACTACATCACCATTTGGCCAGAAAATTGTTTTTCCGTTTTCATCTAACTTTTGACCCCAGTTAGAAGCTATTTTAAATATTGGAGTGCCATCAGGTTTTGTATCTAACTTAACCCAGCCACTCATTACTTGAGAAAATAATTCAACTATTGCTACATCATTATGTCTATATCCCAATTGATATGGTATATTTGTATCTCTAGGTAAATAATCTTTAACTAATTTTTCTAGCTTCTCTATTACAGTAGCCATTCCTTCTGTAGTTACTATTTTACCTTTACTGTTTTTATATTTACGACCTTTCGCAAACAAGTTTACTCTACCAGATATTTTATCATAATAGGATTGCATAGCATGAGTAAATGTATATACAGCTCCTGTACCTTCTAGGCGACCTACAGCTTGTGGCGTATATATACTTTTCTGAAAAGACTTTTTCATGCGAACTAAAATATTTCCATCTTTACCAAAGATACCATAAGTATTATCGTTATCATTAAACTCTGATAAATATCTATATGCTACTTTTAAAGTAGACAATGGATAGTCTCTTAATTTATTATATTTTCCTAATGCTCTTTTATTCATAAGAACATCTTTAAGTATTATCATAGCTACAGGATTTTGTCTTAACATAGCTTTAATTTCTAATGCAAGTAACTGTCTTTCATCTACAGAACCATAATATTTTTTATATTTTTCTCTTAATACATCAGATTCTATAACAGTACCATTCTCATTAGAATCTAATTGAGACTCTATATTACTTATAATTTCTTGCTCTGTCTCATCATTAGGGTCAAAGTTTTCTACTATTTCATCTAATTCTTTAGATACCTCTTGATTTATTTCGTCTTGTAATTTATTTGCTGCCTTATGTATTTTACATTTATCTGACATTACAGCTCCTATTAGCTATCTCATTTAATGTTTCATTAGTACCATAGCCTTTAACGCTTCTAATAAGGCTACTATCGGTGCTTGAATCTAAAGCTTCATTGTAATATTTAAAATACTTTTGTAAAACTTTTTCATGTAAGACCTGATATTCTTTTTTACTTGAACTAGCAGGAGGGAATCCAGCTCTTCCAGCGTATACGCCCTTAGAATATAATTTTAAAAATTGAAATGTTGCTGCCATCTTTGCTGTTTCTGATAAGTTTTTATATTCTGCATCCCATTTTTCTTTAAACATAAGAAAGTTTTCTGACCTATCCATAGTAGTAGAGGACATACTCTTAACTTTTTTTATTAATGCAAACCAAGCTCTTGACATTTCATTTGCCCATGATGCTCCTATACTCATTTGATTTTTAATATCAGACATGCTTTCTATATTATCTTTTTTATAAGCACTATTAAATATTTTATCCCAACCAGGACCTGATAATCTTTCTAACGCTGCTTTATGTGCATTAGCGTGAACAACGTTATGTACTTTAAAAGGGCTGCCATCTTGCAATTGTATTCCATATTTATTTTCTCTTGCAGCTAAATAATCATTGTAAGTTTCATATGGTATTAAAGATATAGTTTCAACAGGAGATACATAATTATTATCTTTGAATTTTATATCTATTATTTGTAATCCTTCTTGAGGCAAGTTTCTAATATAAGCCTCTCTATTATTAACATATTCAGAATATACCTTACTCATTTCAATTAGTTCTCTTAATCCTAAATTAACTAACTCACCATCTTGTCTTCTTGTTTGACCTAATCTTAGCCTTCCAGGAATTTTATGTATATCTATTAATGGCATAAGCTTGGCTATATCTTCAGAACTTGGAGTATTTCCATATTCATTTTTAAATAATGGTGCCATAAAATTCATTTGAGAGTAATTCCAATTTTGTAGTAATAGAAACTCCCCATTATCTACAGCTGCTTGAAGTATAGTTCTTAAATACTCTTCTACAGTTATATCCCTGTAAGGCTGCACTTTACCTGACCTATCTTTATAAGGAACATTCCATCTAAATTTTTCATTTGGTTTTCTAAGAAAAAGTAATGAAGGAGTTATACTTTCAACTTGTACATACTCTAAGGTATTTAATAACATTCCATATATAGATTGTATATTAGCTATTTCACCAATAGCTCTTTGGCCTTGTGTTAATGCATCCATTAATATTATTCTATCTTCCATTACAGAAAAAGAACCTTCAAATTTTGAAGTGACATATCTATTTAAATTAATACCTCTAACGTCAATATTATCTAAATATTCTCTAAATACAGGAATCATTTCATCAGGTAGCATTTCTACTTGTACAGCATCTCCATCAAAGTCAGCTTCCAATCTAACAAATATGTCATTTTCATGCATTTCTATGACAGATTTTTTATCATGCAGTCTCATAACTCTAGCCATAAGTACTCCACCTTTATGTGGAACAGGGAATCTAGTTATATATACATGTACTTCATTTTTAGACAACCATTCATTTATTTCTTCAAGTGTTAGTTTTTTAGCATCAGTTAAGGTCATTCCATCATGAGCATCTGCATACTTTTGATATATCATATTAGAATTTTGTTTACCTAAAGCAACTTGTTTAGGTTGTAAGTCTGACCTAAAATTAGGAGATAGGTCAAAATAAGAACCTTCATTTTCAGCAATAGATATAGCTTTTTCTACCATATTTTTCATAACTATACTATTTACTAATGCTTCCATAGATTGATGTCTACCAGCACCTAGTTTCATTAATTCTAAAATTGTAGGTTGAAATCCAGCATCTTCATTCCTTTGTAAATATTGCAGTAAAGATAACATATGAGATGAATAGTTTTCTTTATCACTCATCTTATATATTTTTCTCATTTTCTTTCTTACTTCAGGAGCAATATGCTGATTGAATGCATTGACAATACTAGGTTCATGTATATGATTGTAAGGCTGCATGCCATGTTTAGCATAAGGAACTACTTTAGAAGCCCTCTTAATTAACCCTAAAGTTTTTCCTTCTAGCTCTACAACATTATTATCAAGCTCACCATTTGATATTTTTATTTCATCACCAGTAGCTAATAAGTCTACTTTTTCTCCGTCCTTATCGTTTAGATAATAAATGATATCTCCATTTTCATCTACCTCTGCTACTAGCTTTTCTCCAGGTTTGCCATAATTATAATATATTTTAACGCCAGGGTCTACAGCAAATTGCTCATGCTTCATCATAATAACATCATCATTTTGCTTATCATAAACAACTGTCTTTGCTTTAGCTGTATTGCTTTGCATTCCAAAATATTGTGTTAAATTTTTAAAGAATCTATTTGAAGTTAGTGTTGCACCATCACCAATATATTCTTTTAATCCTATTCCAGGGATATTAGATTGTCTAGCTTTCTTTGTATTAACAGTTCCATCTACATTCTCATATACAAATGATGCATTCTTTGGATTAAATTTAGCCACTTTGTAAGATGGCATTTCTCTGTTAATTAAAGCTGAAGTTGTAGGTATCTTTAATCGTTTAAATACTTTACTTAATTTTTCTTTATGATATTGAGGCCATATAGCTTTAAGACTTTCATGCATTGCTATATCTACAACTCTTTCATCAAAACTTTTCTTTTCTACATACCTATTTCGGTCAGCTTTAGGTACATATTTCTTTTCATTATTCCAGTATTCTTTATGTTTTTTAGCATCAGCTCTATGTTGGTCAGTAATACGAGCAAAAAACATTTGAGATTGTTCTCCTCTAGTACCTAGTAATACTAAACCTTTCTTATATAAAGCTTTGTTTAATTCAATTATTTCTTGCTCATTTAAAAAAGTACTTCTACCTTTCCATCCTTTAACTGCAGTTCCATCTTCTCTATTAACACGAGTTCCATCAGGATTGTATAAAGTTCTTTTAGTTTTAAAATCTCCTTGCCCTAATACAGAAAAGATTCCCCAGTTACCAATTGATTCTACCATGTTTATCTTTTCCCATTTATTATTAGATAAACCTGAATCAGAATCTTGAGGTCCTTTTAATTCAAAGCTATGTATTTTTATAAATCCTTCAGACATATCAAGTCGTAGTACATACATATCTCTTTGGTTTTCACCATTTTCCCTATTTGTTCTAATAGTACTTTTAGCTTTAACATATTCTTGAACTAATAAATTTTGTTGAGTAGGGCTTAATGCATTAAAGTCAGTTGTATTCCCTAATTTAAGGTTCTTTAAAACTGATGTTTGATATTCATAAAAGCTTGGAGATTTTCTACCTTGGTCTTGTAACCATGCATATTGTTCTGGAGTTAGTGATGTTTTAAATGCACCCATCCATACTCTAGTGTTAATATCTAATCCACTACCTAACTCTAATATTTCATCAGATAATTCTGACATAGCTGAAGTGATATTAGAGGACATCATTAAATCATTTAATATAGTATCAGCTTCAGTTCCATTAACTAAATAAAATTTACTATCAACTGTCTTAACTATATCTTTAGTTCGTTCTTTAAATATAAATGACTTTTCAAACTTATTTAAAAACCAATCATTAAATGGCATCTCTAAATCTGTAATACCTTGTTCTGAAAATACACCTAACATATATTGTTGGAAATAAACAATATCAGGCTTAACAATTTTACCATCTACTTTTTGATTTCCATACTTTAGCTTTACCATTCTAGCAAACATATTATATGCAGTATTAAATAATTTATTACGTTCAGTTTGCAATGCTCTGTTAGCAGATAGTTGATATTTAATTTGCATTAATAACATTTCTTTGTACTCATTCATATTTTTAGGAGTGTCACCTAACTTTATCGAAGTACCTTCTTTAGTTATTATATCAGCTAACTGTTCTATAGTAGTATTAGGATTTAATTCATTAGATGCAATTCTCTGAATCCAAAAAGGACCAAATAGTTTTTCTTTCATCCACTTAAAAAATCTATTAACTGCATTAACAATAGAGTTCTTAGGTGATTTATACTTACCAGCTGCTACTCTTCCAATTGATTCTGCTATTACTTCCATTTTAAATATATCAGAACCAGGCTCATAGCCTCTAGATTTAACAGTTTTAATTACATCTTTACCTTGCTTAGAATTGACTACTTCATTATATAAATTATCAAATAACATAGGGTCATTAACATATAGTTCATCTATTAATGGATGTGATATCTCATGGAATGGAGTATCCATACCAGCTTTATTAGGATTTAAAGTAATAGTTTTAGTTGTAGGGTCATACTCTCCAGCTGAATCTATCTTATCATCTAATTTAATCTTAATTTTAGAGCCATCTGGGAAGATTATTTTATTAGTAAGGCTATGTACTGCCTTCTTTAATTTTCTTTCTGTAATCCTTTCTTTTGTAGATTTAGTTTGCTTTTTAGTTTGCTTTTTAAGTTTTTCTTTATCAGCATATTTGTTTAATATATCTTGAACAATATTTAATTGTCTTAGCAATTCAGCTTTAGTATCATCATCTACTGCTTCAGATTTTTCTAGGTGTTTTAAAATAGTATCATCTATTACTTCAGACATATTTACTTTATTTCCAAAACTAGCTTGTCTAATTAAATTATTAATTTTTAAAACAGCACTTTCTACTGAAGAAGTATCCTGTGCTCGATTTGGAACAGGATATATAGTTGCTTCAGTTTTATTAGCAGTTATAATAGCAGCTAATGTTGAATTGACACGACTAACTTCATCTTCAATTTTATTATTAACATCTAGAACAACATCTCCAAATCTATCTAAATTAACTCTTTTAGCATCAGGAGTAGTTTCATCAGTTTTTTCAAAGTATTTTACGTTTAATCCTTTAGTATTGCTATGGTTATAATCAGGAATTTCATCTTTAGTTTCAGCTGCTTTCTCTTGTTCATTTAAACCAGCCTCATCTAATGAATATTCTAACTCTTCTTTTTGACTTATTAAATCGTTTAATTTATCTGTAGCAGCTTTAGCTTCATCAGTAAGACTTCCATCTTCATTTCTTATTTTATCTTCTGGAATATTTTCAATAGCAATAGATGCATCTGCAATTTCTTCGTCAAGCCTTTTTATATTTTCTCTTATCTGTACTTCAAATTCAGCAGGTGCAGTTTGATTAAAATTAAAATCAAGTTTAGTTTCTACATCTTCAGTTGGTTCATCTATATTTATATCTTCTTCTAAAATATCTTGTTGAGTAGTTTCATCTACAGCTTGAGATGTTTCATCCATAGCTTCAGATGCTTGCCATGAATTTATTATATTAATAATACTAGATTGAGATTCTTCATTAAATTGAGAATCCATATCAGCTTCACTCTCAACTCTAGCGTTAATCATTTCAATTAAATCTTCTCCTGTAACGCCATCTATTTTATCAAAGACTTCTTCTCCTCTACGCTCAAGTATTTCCTCTATAAACGCTGGGTTATCATAAGTAACTGTCTCATCTTGCGAATGCTTTTCATCTACTTTATACTCAGTCTCATCTAAGTCTTGTCCTAAAAAACTTTTAATAGCTACAACATCAGAATCAACTTCATCAGCTTTATCATTAACAGCAGAAGTTTTAGTATTTTCTTCTATATTGTCTATAACTTCTTGACCTTGTTCATCAGCGACTTGATTCTTTAATTCTTTTAAAGCATTAGTTTCTCGTGTTAATACTCTCTTCTTTTTAGTGGCTTCACTTAATGTATCAAAGGTTAGTTTTTCTCCAATTAGTTTACCATCTTTAGTATAATAAACATCAAATTTACCTTCATCATTTTTCTCTACAGTAATTGCTGCATCTATTTTATCATAATGATTTGCTAATTCTTGCCTTTCAAATGATTGCTGTAGTTCTAAATCAAGAGTAGTTGCAGCTTCTAATGCTAATGACTTACTATCAAACTCTGCTTGATAACCTTCACCTAAAACTTCAGATGTAAGTTCATCTGTTTTATCGCCTACTTTTAAATAAAGTTTATGTGTGCCACTTGCTTTATCAAATTCAGTAAATACCTTACCACCTTTAGCATGATTTCTTCTTGCAGTAAAGTTTGACATTCTAGCTGAAAGCCCACTAGTATCTAATAAAAGATGAGAACTAACACCCATAGCTCCACCAGATGTAAATCCCATATAACCAGATTCTAGCAAATTAGATACATCAAACATTTCACCAAAACTTTCTTCTGTATATCCAAATGGTGAAGCACTTTGTGTCCATACTTGAGATAAATATTGTGAAGACTCAGTAATAAATTCAGCACCTGCATCTCCTGCTATTTTACCCCAAGCACTACCATCTATAAACCTACCTTTAGCACTAGGATTATAAGGTTTTCTTCGTACATTTTTCATTATCTTATGAAGCAGTGAACCATGTGCATATTTTCTCCATGCATCTTCCATACCTGGGACTCTTCTTATTATTCTTAATGCTGGTAATGATTCTAAAGTACCTGCTATAAATGCATATGACAATACAGCTCCAGTATTTATATCTTGTGCTTCTTCTATACTTAAACCTTTTTCAGTTAAAGTACCATCAGCATTAAATGCATAGTTTTGCATAAAGTTTTGAAGAGCAGCATCACGTTCTTCTTTGTTAAAATTATCAGGTAGTAATGATAAAAATTCTTTACTATCATTTTGATATTGGTCAAAACTAATTTGTTTGTCTTGTGTTAAATAATCAATTGAACTTGTAGCTTCATCTCCACCTTCTAGCAAACCTCCTAATATAGTAGCTGTTGCCATACCTGCAGCTGGGCTTCTAGTAGCAGCTGTAGCTAAACCTGCCGAAACCCACGTAACACCAGTAGATAACCAATTAGCCATGCTTCTTGCAAATAATTGACTGTCAACCAAATCACTCCATTCATCTATACCTGTATTTTGTGCATTCCATCTTTCCCAAGCAGCATATCTAGGGTCGTTTTCTCTTTGATTCTTTTGCCATTCTTTTAATTCTTTTAAATGTGCACCAGCCCATTGTTTCATATTATCATCATTAAATATAGGACCATCAGGTAATACAGATACTATATCTGAAATTACTTCAGGAGTACCTTTTGTAAATGTATTGATAACATTTTGTGCACTATAAGATAATTGTTCTCCAAAGCTAGGAGCTTCTTCTAACATATCAGCAAGCTCTGGCATTACCCTAATAGCTTCTGATACAACATACTCATCTGAGAAACCAGGGTCTTGGTATTTAGGATACCTGTTTCTTATTACACCAGCTAATTCATTGTGAGAAAATTGTGTTCTTTGCAATGGTTCATCGGTAGGTTCGTCTTGTATAATGAGTCCTGTAATAGGATTTTTTTCTTCATCATCTTCTAAACCAATCAAGGGGGTTAAATCAGATGCCATTCTTATTCCTTACTTTTTAAAGTTTAAATCTTCACCATATTTACTTCTACTATAGATTTTAAAATACTTATCAAATGGAACTTTGTTTTTATAGTTATCATCCATATTATGATATAATACTAATATATCTGACACTACATCAGCATCTAATCCTTGCTGCACTAAAGATAAGCTATCATTTATTTCTATCTCTGTTATAGGGTATCTATCTTTTAAATTTTGAAATTTTTGTAAAGGAGTAACTGTAGTACTGTCATTACTAACCATATTTTTTATTTCATTATTTACAGGGTCATCTTTAGCAAAAGCTGAATCTAAACTACTTACTATTTCATTAAATTTAGGACTATCAGATACAAGCGTATCAGAAGAAGTATCTGGCATCATATTCATAGGAAGATTTAAACTATCTTGATTGTCTGCATCTTGATTATTTTGTTGGTTAATTAAATCTAATGTTTCATTAAATCTACTTTGCTGTTCAGTATTCATATTTTGTAATGCAGTATCAGCTTTCATAACTCCTAGAAAGAAATCTTTTTGTGCTTGAGAACCATTCCATGTCATGCTAATATTTTTATCTTGTAAAGATTCTAAGTTAGCATTTTGAATATAAACATTCCATGCATATGCCATTGTCTTATCGTCAGTTTGATGACCTGCTAAACTTAAATATTCTTCAAGAGATTCTGAATTTATTAGCTCTTGTTTTGTATCTTTACTTAATCCAGCAATGCTACGTATTTGAAATCTATTACCTGTATTCCCACTTATAGATTCTAAGTCAGATTTAATTCCTCTTAAATCAGATATTCCTAACTCTTGATACTCTGGTTCGTAAGTGCTTCTAATAGATTCTAAATTATTAAACATTTCTAATTTACCAACAAGCAATTGATGTTCCTGTCCATATCCTAAATTTTTTGACTTTATAAATCCCATTCTTGCATCAGCTGTATGTGAATAATCATCAGGATTAAAAGGATTCTCAGTATAAAAGTCTAGCATATCAGCAGTTTTTGCATCTGCAATAAGTCCCATATTGTTATACTCTTTACCTTTACCACCACCTGGATATTTTTCTGCAGATAGTAAATAAGGCATTACAGTATTAAGCCATTCTCTTTTTTCAGCATACCCTTTGAAGTCTTCATTAGTTTTTCTTAAAACATTTTTATTATCTACTTCAGAACCACCTGCTAGTTTCCAGTAATAATCTAATTCTCCATCACTTGCATAAGATAAATCATATAATATTACATCAAGAACTTTTTCTTGTACTTCTTTTAATTGCTTAGGAGTTTTAACTTTTTTAGCTTCAGAAGTTAAAGCATTCATTTTATAAGGTTGACCTTGATAATAATCACTATCTATTAATTTTTGAGATAAGCCCATAGTATTAAATTCATCTAAACTATTATCAATAGTTGTATTGATTTCATTAATAACATCTGGTTTAAATGCAGTTGGAAACGGTGCTTCATTCTTAGTAGTCTTTCCAGTTAATGGATTTGAATTTCCTGAAATTTCTGTTAAAGTATATTCTTCTCCTAATATTTCATTTATTTTATTTACATATTGAGTAGCACCATCATAATCACCCATATTATATAAAGAAGTTGCTACGCCTCTAAACCTATTTACGTCTTTCCACATCTTATCATTTTGTAAATTATCTATTTTCAGTTCCATTTCTTGAAGTCTTAAATCATCAATTGAAATATTTTGTTCTAAACTTCTTTGTCTTAGTCCACTTGTAACTAATGAAGCTATAGATGCATCTCTATTTATTTGGTTTTCAACTGTAGGTCTTTTAGATTCAAATCCATATTCAAAAACAGTATCAATTATTCCATCCATTTGTGGATTATTTTTTACATACTCATCAAAATCAGCTCTATCTTGCATGCCTTCATTGTGAAGTTCAGTACCTACCAATGCTGCTTCGGCAGCTCCTTTTAAGTATTCATTTTTTAAACTTTGTAATTGGTCTATACGTGCATTGTTAATTGCTTTAGCATCATTTAAATTATCAATATTATCTAATGCATTAGTAGTAACATCTCCCCATACTAATAAATCATTTTGAAGTTCATTGCCTCTTTCTTCCCATAATCTATTACCTTCTAATGTTGAATCCATTTCTGAAATATTTTGAAAATCTTGAAAGCTTATTTCTCTTTCAACTAAAAATTTATTTAAGTCTTTTAATTCTTTTTCTTGTCTATCGAGTTGATTATTTAAATTTTGGTTAGCTAGATTTAATCCTGATTTATGAGCGTATTGTTCGTTTTCTAGTTGCTGTATTTCAACTGCAGAATTAGACTTTGCTATACTAGTATCAGCAATTAAAGATGCATTCTGCATTTTCTCTGCAGAACCTGAAAGTATAGATAATGCATTTAGTATATCTTGCCCAACATCACTCATTATTCTTCTCCCATTTCTATATCAGTTGAACCATCCCAACCTTCTAATGCTTTTCTAGCTGTATCAATCATAGACATTAAGTTATCAAAATCATTAGTTTGAGTAGGGCTACCCCATAGTTTTGAAGCTCCACCTTGAGCTAATGCACTACTATGTAGTTCTCTATCTCGAGTTACAATGTCAAGTACACTAGTATTCATGTCTTCAACTAAATTTAATCCTTGTTGTTTTAAACCACCTGTACCCATTAGAGCAGCATCGTAATCTGCTTGTGCTGATGCAAAATCTTTTTCTGCACCTTCTCTCATAGTCTTAGCTTCTGAGACTTGTGCCTTACCTTCACGTATAGCTTTGTCTCGTAAAGCAGTTGCCTGCATTTTTTGAGATTCAATATCAGATAAAGAAGTTCTAACAGCATCTTGACCCATTGACTTAACTCTTTCTACTGGACCCGAATATGCAAAACCTGATTGGCTTCCTGCTGCTGAAGCACTAGATTCTTGCTTAACTCCTTGTGATAAAGTTTGACCTTGTGCTCTTGATAGTTTATTAATATTTTCTTCATACATTTGCTCTGCAGTTCTTTGTTGCCTTACTCCTTCCCTTTCCATATCTTGAGCTTCACCTAATGAAGTTTCGTATTGAAATTCAGATGCTTTTTGTGCTGCTGTAATAGCACCTAGCTCTTCACCTAATCCTTCAGGTAATGGAGTAGATTCTAATCCAGTTCCTTCTAGTCCAGAATCAGTCTCAAATTCAGTAAGTTTTCTTTCAAAGGGCTCTTCATATTGTTTTTCTTTCCAATCTTCTAAGAAGTTAGTTTTAAATTTACCTTCTGTTTTAACAGTAGACATTCCACTTAATCCAGTTACAACATCTCCTTCAGTTGTCATTGCATCGCTAAATATATCAGCTTTCTGTGCTCTTCTTATTGTTCCTATCCTACTACCTTTTGAAGCACCAAACATTCCCCATGAACCTTTACTAGGTTTAAATTTTGCATTACTCATACTAACTCCTCAGTTAAATCTAATTCTAATTTCCATTGTACTGGTTTAACGTTATATAATCTTTCAAAAGCTTTTGGATTTCTTTTAGTAGAAAATTGTATTTTAGTACACCCTTCATACTTAGCTAGCTTTATTATAGATTTCCATATTTCTCTTGTATCTTTATTAGATAGTTTAGAAAATGCAGTGTGTATCCAAAAGATATCATCTATTATATCATATTCTATCCACCCCATTCCTTTAACATCATATACTTTAGAATCAGGGTTTTTATCCATAAATTCATCTAAGCTATCACCTGACCTATTTAGATAAGAATCTATGTTATTTACCTGCATTTTAGTTAATTCTCTAGCCATCTAATAAATCCCATACTGTATTAACGCCTATTACTGCCCAACCTACTGGTCCAGCTGCAGCTAAAAAAGGAGACGCTGCATGCAAAGCACCATGCATTACTTCTTCAGGTCTATCTTCTTCAATTCCTTTTGCTATTTGCAAGCCACCAGTAGCTACTCCCAATGCTGTTCCTGCTACTTTACCTGCTTCTTTTGCTCCTGTACTTAAAGCTCCTACTCCCATTTCTGCTAACTCTTCTGCAGAATAATCAGCTAATAATTGAGAACTATATTTCCCAACCTCTTCAACTCCTTTTTCAGTAGCCTTACTAGTTAATGATGAAGTATCTCCAGTCAACTCTTGTATCATGTTAACACTTTCTTCAGCAACTTGATTCCCTGAATTAAAAACTTCTTCCATTTTTTCTGAAGAGCTTATTACATCTTCACGAGCATCAACAACATTTATAGCTTCATAATTATCTTTTATAAACTCAGTTCCCTGTTTAGCCATTTCTTCAAGAGGAGTTAATTCAGTACTTGTATTAGGTGGCTCTGTATAATTATAAAATTTTTGCCCATCTTTAATAAATCCAGGTTTTTGACCTTCATATTGAGGAGCATCATATACTGTAAAATAATCAGTGTCTTGAGTAGTAGATGTATATTTATCTTCCCAACCATATAATTTTTCATTATCTGCATCTATATCAATTTGAGGTATAGGTCCTTCACTTCCATATTTATTTAATAAATCTTGTTGTTCTTCTGGAATTACCATCCCTTTGCTTTCTAACCATCTTGCAGCATCTACTTTTTCTTGAAGAGGAGTTTGTCCTATATATCTATAACCATCTCCATCAGGAATCATTTTATATCTTTTTTCCATATACTCTGCAAACTCAGGTACTTCTGACATTCTTTGATTAATATCTTGAGGAGTTCCACTATAATATTTTTCTAAACCTTCATTGTAAGGAACTATCTCTTCACCATATTGATTAACTAAAGGACCTTCAGTATCAACAGATTTACCTACTTGTATTTCTTGAAATTTATTTGAATTATTAGTTGACAATGTCAATGGATTGCCTATAGGAGTCTCAGGATACAATTCGCCACTATCAATAATTCTAAAATTATTACTTACATTTTTGTTTAAACTCTCATTACTTTTAACCATATTTAATTTATCTTTAGGACTAAGATATTTATAAATATCATTTTCCTTAGTTGATTGTGGTTTAAACGAACCTTTCTTTTGTGTTTCTAAGTAATCAAATAATTTTTGAAATGGTTTATTAGAAGCTATATTAGAATCTACTTTTGTATCTCCTAATATTTGAGCAATTGCATCATCAGATAATCCTCTGTCTTCTTTTAAGAAAGCTCTAATTCCATCTTTACCAGTAAGCTCTGTATTTAAAGATGGGCTATTATATTTAAATCTTTTCATTGCTTCTGGATTAACTTTAATTCTTTCCCAAGGACTACTTGTAGAACTATTCCAAAATTTTGCCAGTACATTATTTCCAGAATCAATTGGTTTTCTAACAAATAAATTCATATCTACCATTTGACCACTACCTTCTCCGTATAGAGAAGCATCGCCTGTATCTAAAAAATTAAATCTATAATCTAGTAATCCTGAATTAACTAGTTCTTTTTCATTAGTTTTATTGACAAAACTTAAAGTGTCTATACCAACCTTACCTCCAGTAGCAATCTTACTAAAAACATTTGATTTTGGCTGCTGCTTAGGCTGTTTAACTCTAGAGTTGTATTGTCTACGTGTATATCTGCTCATAAAACTACGTCCTTTTTATCAATATAATATAATATTTTATCTGTGTTTTTCATAACAAAATTAATTAAAAAAATGGCCTAACATTAACTACATCAGCATTTAAATTTAAAGTAGGTCTCATACTAGTATCTGAATGTGCATGTGTAGCTACTCTCATTATTTGAGAAACTGCATCAGGCTGTGTATTAGTTCCACCCTCACTTGATGATAATGCATTAAAATCTTGTGACCCCATTAGCATAACACCTAAATGTGTATTATCTTTATTTAAAATCTTTTCCATTTTATGTCTTGCCTCTCTTGCATCTGTTCCTGGAGCTGTAGTGCTAGTAGGCCATGTTATAGTTTTTAAAATAACAGGACCTAAGCTATTCATGTTAGTAGAATTAGATTGTATTTTATTGCCAAAATCATTCCAAGAGCCATTACCTAGTGTACTTTCAACTCCATTATTATCTATATGCAACATAAAAATTGCTCTACATTCATCTCTATCACCTAGAGAATTTTCAGCAGGGTCAGTGCATCCAATTGTCATTGTACCTATAGTATTTGAATTATCATTAAATTGAACATACCCTGAAAAGTTTTTTTGAAAATGAAATACAACTCTCCATATTTTATATTGACTCGCAATATATTGAACTCCAAAAGGATTTTCATCTCCTGAGTTTACAAAAGTCTCATCTGCAAAATTTCCATTAATTGCATTATCCCAATCAGTAGTTAAATCACTAACCATATAACTAGTTGCATTTGCAGTTAATGTAATCAAGAAAAGTCCCTTACTATTGTTCCATAATAATTTGTTCCATCAAAATAAAAACTTAATATATCTATGTCGTTAGCTCCAGTTGATAATAAAGGTGCAGTTCCTCCAGGCCATTTACATGCAGTAGGCCAATTAGATATAGTTCTTCCACCCGTTCCATCTTGAATAATTCTTAATGTTATAGTACATGGTCCTGGTGGATTATTTGTAAAGAATAAACCTGAAGTTAAATTTTCAGTCAATGTTAATTTTAAACAATTTCCTGTATCACCAGCAGCTAATTGAACTGCTGCAGTGCCTGAAGATATAGTTATATTGTGTTCATCTTTCATAACAATTGAACTTGTAAATCTACTTACATGAATATGGTCTACTATTAAATCATTCTGGATGCTAGAATTTTCAGGCCAGCTAGCTTGCATTACATTTACAATGCCAGGAGTTCCTGTAATGCCTGTTGAATCATAACAACTTAGTAAACTTCCTGTTACTGTTTTATCAGCATAATCTACAGTTGAAGATACAACCCCTGCTGTAAAGTATGGTCCTTTATTATGACCTAAACTATGTATCCATTTTATTATAGTTGAATCTCCACCATCATCATGAATAGTCATTACATCTTTTAATTGTCCACTTGAACCTACAAATGACATATCTATTTCATCAGTTAAAAATAATTGGTCAAAAGATGGACTGCCTGTTAAATTATTTACATGTATGTTAGTAGTTCCTTGGTCTGCAGTCCAGTCTACTCCTGCACCAGATAAATCAATATCTACATTATTAGGATGTATATTAGTGCTACCTTGGTCTACAGTCCAGTCTATAATCTCATTATCAGATATACCTAAATCACTTCTTACTCCTGAAGCTCCTCTTCCTTCTAATCCAGTTGATGTAAATCTAGCATATTGTCCTGCTGATATAGTAGTATCAGGAGTATCTACAGTTAAAAAATTATTATCAGCTATACCACTTAACATTAGTTTTACATGTGCAGAATTAAGTTCTTCTAAATTACCTGCACCTCCACTCACTCTTCCTAATAATGTCATGCTGTCTACAGTTTCCATTTTAGCAAGTGTTACAGCATTAGATGCTATCATATCTGTTTGAACTTGAACCTCTGAAACCGTTCCATCTGCAGCATCATTTCTTCCTAGCAATCTTGAATTTGTAGAAATATCTTGCATCTTAGGATATGTAACTATATCATTAGCTAATGCACTAGTCGGCAAATCAACCATATTTACCATACTAAATAAAGGACTAGCTCCACTACTAACATCTTGGTCTAAAGTTCTATTGCCTCCAGATGTTGTAAAGTTATTACTAATAGATACAGTTCCTCCAGCAGTTACATTTCCACTTATATCAATAGTTCTATTTGCATCATTTAATTTAAATCTTAATTCTCTATCTCCAGTATTATCTTCAAAAAGTCTTATTTTTACTGTATGGTCTCCACCTATATCTTTTAAAAATACACTATCTGCAGTTAAGGATGTTCCAGTTATTGTACCTGTAGCTGTTACATTTCCATCTTTAGTAATTTTAAATTTAGTAGCAGCACCTACTGTTTTAGTTCCATAATCAAATAAAAATGGTTTCTCTAAACTACTATCATCAAAAGATGTACACCATGCAGTAGATGTTGTTATTCCATTATTATCGCCCCATAATATTTTTGTATCTGCAGCTGGTGTTCCAGGATTAATACTAATTGTACCTCCAGATACAAGGTCGTTACCTTTTAATTGACCTGCCGCTTCTAAATCACCTGCTATATCAACTTTAGAATCAAGAGGATTAGTGTTCGGAGTAATGCTCATCATAGTTTGCCAAGCACCATTTCCATAGTTTTGTAATGCAAATAATCCAGTCGTATGAGTATCTAGCATTTTCCACTTTTCTATATTAGCATCACCATACATTTCAAGAGTTACGTGATTATCTGTATTTGGACCCGATAATATGAAACTGCCACTAACCCCATCATTAGATATAATCTTTCCAGGAATCGTTATTTGTGAGTCAGCAGGAGTAGCATTAGGAGTTATTGTAAACATTGATTGATATGAACCACTTATTTTAGATTGTAATTTTAAATTACCATCATTATGTATAGCCCAAAAATCGTTATTAGAATCTCCTGCATCTTTAATTAATTCTAAATATGCTTGTTCACCAGTAGGAATTGTAAAAGCAAATCCTTCGGCATTAGATATACTGCCATCTGTATATCCTATTTTACCCCCATCAATTAAAAAATTCTTACCAGTAGCTAATTGAATATGTTCACTAGAAGTCCATGCATCTGTAGCATTTACCCAATTAAATGTTTTATCTCCAGTTCCTTTTAATGTAATACCACCACCATCTGCAGTTGTATCTGAAGGAGAACCTACTTTGCCTAGCTCTATATTCTTATCTTCTACAGCTAAATTAGCAGTGTTTACAGTAGTAGTAGTTCCACTTACTTTGAGATTACCTGTTATAACTATAGTATCACCAGAGTCTGCACCTATAACTATTTCTTCATCAGCATTACCACCACTACTTTCTAATGAACTTAATGCAGTAAGTAGCTTTCCATTATTAATAGTAAAGTTAGTTGCTCCAGCTATATATGTAGCCATTTGAGAAAGCTTTATTCTACCTGTACTTTCTTTAGTACCATCTTGATTGTTTGAACCTAAATCTACTACATCTGCATCATCTAGTAATAATGTATCATCATCTGCTAAAGCAATACCTGTTAAATCAAATGCATTTCTAATAGCAACATCAGAGCCTCCAACTAATTTATAATCTGAAACTGATGGATTCTGTCTTCCTAAAGTATCTATTATTATAACTGGCATTATACTGTTATCCTTACTTTAGTTACTCCTAAACCAAAATTAGCTGACCTTACAAATACATAAGATTCAGTCCAACCTACATCGTTTGTAAAATTACCTACGTGTCCTTCTCCATTTGCATAAGAACCATAACCTCCAAATCCTCCTTGATTAGTTTGCTCAGGAGGAGAGTAGTATGTAAACCAATTATTGCTATTAGCAGCCTTATATCTTGTAGGATAAACATGCCATACATACACACCAGCACCAGCGTCATCACTAGTGAATACTTGATTATTTGGACCAGCTCCTAAACTATTAGTAAAATCTGTTAACACAGTTCCATTACTTAAAGTGTTGGGAACTAGTTCATCTAAAAATGTAGCTAGTTCAGCATTATTCATACTACTTACATCTGAGGTAGAAGAAATTCCATAATACCATCTATTAATTAATTTTTCATTACCTGCAGTATATACTTTCATAGCACAAGTAGCTCCTCCTCTTAAATTTTGTCCTTCAGATTGATATGTATCATGAGTAACAGTATGTCCATATGCTCCTACGACATCAACATCTGTTTGTTTAGCTTTTACTCCCATTGTTAATCCATCATAAGTAAATGATGTTCCAGATGCTGAAGAGCTATAATCAGTTCCTACAGTAACATCAGGTTCTACATTCATACATGAAAAATAAACATACTCTGAAGAGCCTGAAGATATATTCATACTAACTCCACTACCACTATTATTAATAGGGTCTGTAACTATATCTCTTCCACTTAGTCCAGCTACTTGTGCAGCTGTTAATCCACTGTTAGTGCTAGTGCCATAATATACTTGTCTATATATAAGAGTTGTAGTTCCCTTTCCTACTCTACCTGATGTACCCATGTCTGTCCCTGCTGGTTTTGCACTAACAAATACATCATAATCTTCTGTAAATCCATTAGCATTTGTCCAACTAATAGCACCACCTGTTGTTAAACAATTAAATTTAGCATAGCCTACTTGTTGACCATAATCACTTCCAGAAGCTGGTTTCCATTGAAAACTATTTTGATTAGGTGAAGTAAACCAACCATGTCTTCTAGGAGCAGCAAAGTATATATAATTTTGGCCTCCACTGTCAAGACCTGTAATAAACCAATCACTTCCAGTAGCAGGGTAATTCAAGCTATTATTATATGTAATGTCAACTTTATTAATTAAACTGTCAATAAAATCTGAATCTACAGTAGGAGTAGCATCTGTTCCTTTCCCTATTCTTATTTGATTAAGAGTTGTAAATGATGTGTTAAATTCAAATCCTCCAGTACCTACGCTTTTATCATTTGAAATCCACACAGAATAATCTTCTTGAAACCCTGCAGGATTTGTAAAATTACTTAATGTTTGACTAGTCATTCCTATTGTAAATCCATTAAATCTAAAATCAGAACTATTATGTGAGCCTATTCTAGCATCTGCTACAGCAAAAACTATTCTTTTATTATTAGTAGCTGCTATAGTTGTTTCAGCTAATGCAGTAATAGTATTGCCTTCATCATATGCAATAGAAAGACCTGCTCCAGTATTTAAATCACTTTCTGTTACAGTACCTGGAGTTTCAGCAGAGTCTAATATCCATCCATTAAAATATTGATTCTTTACTGAAGATGATGAATCAAGCCAAAATCTCCATTCATTTCCTTCATTATAACCATAAGTTTTAGAAATCCAAACTTTATATGTCTCTCTATAACCTGAAGTATTTGTATGAGTATATGTTGGATTAGTAGCATTTTCTTCCATTCCCATAGTAATTCTTGTTGTAGCATCAGAAGGGTCTACTTGTAATTGAAATTGGTTAGCATTTAAAACAGCATTGCCACTATTTCTATATCCAAATACAAACCAATTTGTTGAATCAGTTGTAAAAGTTCCATAATCATATTCTGTATTATATGTATTATCTATTATTTTATTCATATTTGGACTATTTAAAACATTTTTAGTAGTAGTGTTTTCTTCAAATCCAAGTAAATCTGTAGATAAATCTCCACTCCAACTGCTGCCTAAATTAATTTTACCTACACATATTTGATTTACTATAGCTGAAGAAGATTTATATTCAAAATTTCCAGTTCCTAAATCAGAAGCATCTGCTACATATACTTTAAAATCAGCAGAATAACCATTCCTATTCATGTAATTTACATCAGAAGATAACTTACTTATACCCATAGTAATTCCACCAAAATGAAATTTAGTAGTAGTTAAATCTGAACCAGCATCATCGTATGCATATGTTATAAATTCATCTTCTTCTACATTCATAGATGATTGGATAACTCTTACACTATTATAATTTCCTTCAGTATCATCTTTTGCTCCTTCTGTCAAATCGTATAATTCATCACTAGTTAACTCTGTAATACTTGTAGCTGATTCAGTATGAAGCCCCCATATATGTTCATTGTTAGCAGAATTTGTAGTTTTAATATCTAAATCTCCAGATACTCCTCTATTCATATTAGTTCTTTTTGAAATATATATATCATAAGGAGAGCTATATCCATAATCATTTTCAAGTGTAACAGATGAAGCTTTATTGAATCCACAAGATACTCCACCAAATAAAACTTCATTTGTAGCATCTTCATCTATATCTATATCAGGAGTTAATGACGATGGAATACAAAGAACTAATCTCTCTGTAGTTCCACAAGTATGAGTTCCCCAATCAGTATTATTATTAGTAACAGTACTTTGATTTCTAGTGCTATTTACTAAATTTTTAAAATTAGCACTACTAAATGCAGCAGGGTCAGATACTCCTGCAATGAATCCCCACTTCCTTTCATATACAAATGCAGGTGCATCTGTTCTCCAAACCATTTCAGTTGATGATGTAGGGTTAGCTATATTTGATACATAAGATTTATAGTTAGATGTTCTTCCTGCAGGATTTTGATAACTAGATGTAGTTTGTTGTGTAAAACCTGCTGTAAATCCATCTAAGGTTATTCTAAATGCAGCTAAATCTGTATGGTCTTCATCATAAGAATAAACTAAATATTCGCCTGCACTTGTAGTAATATTACCTAAATTTCTTGTAGTGTCTGAACTTTTTACAGAACTCAAAGTGATTAAATCACTATTTGATATAGAGTTATCTCCATGCTTTCCATAAAAAATATTATTTATAAGAGAAGCTCCAGAGCTTGATTGAAAAGTTCCAGAACTTACATTAGCTATTTGTTGTATATATATATTATAACTTTCTTGATACCCAAATGCATTTATATGATTTAGTACTTCTTTAGTAAAACCTGCAGTTAATCCATCATGTCTAAAATCATATTCTCCATCTAAGTTTCCTAATCTTGCAGGATATGCATATATAAAATATTGAGAGCTTCCTGTAGATACATTAGCTATAGTTCTATTTTCATTATCTGAAAGTGCTTTTGAACCTAAAGTATTTAAATTAATATCAGTCAAGCTACTATTAGAAGAAGAGCTTCCATATTTAATAGCATTTTTAAATTGAACTGATAGATTTGTTGGATATGTACCATCATCAGGAGCAGCGTTTGTAGTTATAGCAAATGTTATTGTATCATCATAATCATCAGGATATTTAAGATTTTGGTCAGATGTAATTAATTGAGATGTAGCTCCAGAGCCAGCAACAGTTAATGCATTAGTGCCTCCATCTGTCCAGCCACTACCACTTCCTCCATCCCAATCTCCTGTAGCTGTTATTGTTACTGAAGTAGGAGGGCCATTTTGATATTCAACATCAAATGCCAATGCACCTGCAGCTTTCCAATATCCATCTGGAGCAGAGCCTCCAACAGGAGTTAAAGTGCCTCCTATCTCTTGAGGAGAAGTAACTGAGCCATTAAAACTAAATGAAGTAACATCATATGTAAAATCTAATCCATCTGATAATTCTTCATATTTAGCTTTGCTCCCTACATGAAAATATAGTCTATTACTATCTACAGCATATACCATAGGATGATTTTGGAAATCACTTATACTTGTTGGATTAGAAGATTGTATTTTAATAATATCTTCCCATAGCTTTACACTAGTTTTAGCTGATGTAGCTAAATGGTCTATACTAAATTTAGTTTCAATTGATGTAGTGCCTGAATCTTGAAGAGTAAGATTATCTGTATCAAATATAATATCAGCAGTTCCAGAGCTCCTAGTTCGTTTTACTAAACCAGTAGTAGGGTCATGCACCATTACATTTTGTTTACTGCTACCATCTTGCATTTCAAAAACACCACTACTACTATTGTATCCTAATACTCCTTCAGCGTCAGCTGTTTGAGATAACTTTATTCTTCCTGCATGTATTTCAAAATTACCTATACTTAAATCAGCATTTGCTGTAGCTCCTACACTTACTAAATCTGAATATACAAAGTTACCTGCAATATCTTGTTTTTGTGCAGATGACATTGTTAGTGTTTTTTTACTCACATCTACGCTAGTATCTTTAATGACACCACCAGATATCTTATAATCTTTATCACCTTTTTTATTTATCTCAACAAGTCCTTTAGATTTGCCATGATAAATCATTATATTTTCACCACTCCATGTCAATTCACCTTCTTCTAAATTATGATGTCCTTGTCCAGTTGGAGCATTGGGTAAGATAACTTGATTGCCATCCCTAACTTTTTTTATAAACTTTTCCATTTTAGTTCCATACCATTCATTTCCATGTTTATAGAAAAGATATAATCCTTTCCTAGGAACTAATCTAATTTGCATATCTCCATCTCTTCCAACTGAAGGACCTGGAGTGCCTGTTAAAAAGGGGATTCTATTTTGTTTTTGAACTCCGAGATTTCGGATTCTTAAATCTTGTTTTCTATTCGCTGCCATAATCTCTAAACTTCCTATACATTAAACTGATATCGTTTATTGAGAGATTACAACTTGTATTGTTATTTAAATTAAAAGCAAAGTAAAACTGTATTCCTTTGAAAGATGTTTTGTCTGGATAATCTTCATTATCAGCAGACATCTCTCCATAAGGTAAAATAAATGTCTTGCTTCCAGAAGTTGTAACTATTCCAGTTTCAGTATTGCCACCGATAGTATTGTCTCTTGAGTCTATATAATTCCATGTTTCATAGCTACCTAATGCATCAGCAGCTGTTCTATATAATATATGCAAAGTAAAACTAAATCCATCAGTATCTGTGCAAGTCCAATTTAATGTAGTACTTAATTTAACCATTCTTTTTGTAACTAAATCTCCACCAAAATTAAACATTTTAGTAGAAAAACCTGTAGGCATTAAATCCCCAGGGCTACCTATTAAGTCTCTTTTCCATTCTGATACAGAGCATTGAGCCATTATGTTACATTATCCTTTGCTTTATTTCTAATTTCACCTCCATCATAATTTGAGAATGCAATATTAGATTCACTTATTGTAATTAAATTTTCATCTAAATCAGTAACATAGTTTGTAGTTTTCACTCCATTAGCCCATTTAGCAGTTGCAAATGTCCATAAATCAGATTGTAAATCATATATATAGCAATCACCTGATGTAGCTTCAGCTAATGTAGAACGTTTAAATATTACTAATTTTTCAACAGGGTCATATCCTACTATCATATTATCATTATAAAATTCATTCCATGTAGTTGTGCTAATTCTTTTAGAGTTTCTTTCGTCTTCTCCTATACCTCTAGCTTCCTTTATATCTTCTTTGGGCTTATATGATAGTAAATCAATAATATTATCAGGTTGACCATTATACATGTACACTCCAATAGAATTTGCCCAAATAATCCCTTTTTCAGTTTCAACTACATGATTGTCTTTTCTGCAGCCATAAAATCTATGAGAAGCTTCTAGGTGAAATGTACTAGGTTCTCCACTTGCAACATTAATTATATATAAATATTGGTTTTTAAATTGGAGCAATCTATCACCAAATCCTACTAAACCAGTAATAGCTTGACCGTCATTTACAGTTACTTCAATAACATTGTATGGAGTAGGAAATACATCTAACATATTATATGGAGATACTATCATTCTATCATTATAATGTGTCTCATCATAATATAAATTACCTATATATGCACGTCTACCTAATATAGCTACGTGTTTATATTTAGATACTAAGCTATCATTTTTAGAAGAATAGCCATTTAAACTTTCATAGGTTTCAACATCTACAGGTGCAGAGAATCTAGTAAAATCTTCTCCATCCCCTGTAAGTGATGTAAAATTAGGTTGAACAATATGGCCTGTAGGATGTTCTCTTTTCCATCCAAATACATCTCCATTGTCTGTTCTAACAAATCCTTTTTTAAAATCAATGTCACCTAAATGCCATTTTTCTCCAAACCCATCTTCAGACTTAGAATAATAAAGTCTAAATCCTCTATATTGCCAAGGAGTTATCCAGTCGCTTTCATTATAAACTGAAGCTCCACCAGGGGCATCTCCTGGGTCTACTTGAACTCCTATCTTTAATTTTCTTCCAGGCAATGATAATTCTTTTACTCCTGAAGCTACTAAAAAACTATGTTCAGGTAAAGTTTCATTTCCATCCATATCATAAGCAGATGCATAAAATTTATATGTTTCATCCCAATAACCTACTGGATATACAAAATGACCTGAAACATTTTCAGAAGGGTCAGATTCTAAATCAGTTTCTACTTTAAATGTGTCTGAAGTATTTTCTAAAATTTCATATCTTCCATCGTAATTATCTGTTCCTACAATATCTATATCATCACCTACAGATAATCCATGAGCTGTAGAGGTAAATGTAACTGTTCCATCAGTAGCATTAAATGTAGGAGTACCTGATAATGTTTTTACGTCTATTTCAAATTTAACATGGCATTCTTCATCTCCAGGAGACATAGCTGAATACATATCTTCTCTTAAAGCATTAGGATTATGTTGCTGTATATTGTACCAAGACACATCATTATTATTTAATGTCCACCTTGTGATATCAAGTCCACTGCCTATACCAGCATGATTTTTAAATAAACCCATTTGGCTTATATATCTAAATCCTTTAGTAGGATTATCATTTGAAAAATTACCATCAGATATTCTTAGCTTTCCACCATCTGAATAAAATATAGGGTCAATAGTGTTTGCTGTATTACTCCAAATTGGACCAGCAGATACAAACGAAGACCATTGATATTCTCCTACAGATGAATTAAATGTAAATTTTGCATTTTTATCTAATAAACATATATGCTTATCATCAATATATTCTGTACTTGCTCCAAATGTTTCATAACTAAGTGAATAGCTTGTGCCTGCTGTAACTCCTACACAAGATATCTTATGCCTACCATCACTTTGAGCACCATTATAAGCACTATTAAATATAGGTGTAATTTCACTATCAGCATTTAATGCAGCTGTTAATCCTGTACTATTATCAGATATTTCAGTTAATGTAGGACTAGCATCTGCTGTAACTGTTACTACTTTATCAGCAGCTCCATCTACTGTTACTTTTAGTATATCTCCTGTAGTTAAAGCTCCACCTATAAATAGTGAAGTATTTTGAACCCTAGGAGCAATTCCTCCGTCTGCACATATTAATGATTCTTGTGCATAAGTAAATGCATCAGGACCTGCTGTGTTTAAAAACTCTAATCCTGTATGAGGAGGGTGTCCATTATGTTGATTTAATATATTTTTTTGTATTATACTATTATTATTTAATCCATCATTATCACTATCTATAAAAATTAAATCCTGCAAAGGTCTATCATATTGAAAATAATCAAATAAATAAGGACCATCAATTTGTTCTGATACTCCATTATATTGCCATTTAACAAAAGGAGCTGCTGTAGGATAAGAACTACTTGCTGTAGTCCCATGTCCTAATCCTCTACAATCATATCGTATTTGATTTACAAATGGAGATAGCATTATTTGAGTACCGTTACAACTTGTCCCAATTGTTTTTATTCTAGTATGTAAATAACTTCCTTCTGAATTACCAGGATTGCTTGCTTCTACATTAGAAGAACAATTACCAGCAAAGCCTTTTATCCAATCATCTGAATCATTACCATAGTCTAATGCAAGATTATAGTTATATCCAACACCACTCACTTGTTCATTAGTTCCATTAATTAAATCTACTATTTCATTAAACATTGTTTGATAATCAGCTTCATTAGTAACAAATTCAAGATTACTTCCTCCACCTTCAGATGTATTTTGTATTGATGGCAATCCTAACCAATTACGTTTAGGAGTACTACCAAAGCCTACACCTGGATGATATAGATTTAAATCATGAAATAATACTTTTGCAACTTTAATAGTTTGACTTGAATGTGCTCCAACTAAAGGTCTGCTTACCGTAAATCTATCTACGAACCATCTTGATTGTACTGAAAAATTATCACAATATAAAACTTTTGTATCTGCTCCTTCTACACACACCCCAACATAATAAGTAGCATTTGTAGGTATAAAAGAAACTCTATTAATCATATATTTGTCAAAGGTTGTATTGTCAGAACTATAGAAACTTACATTAGAATTTACCCATGCATTAACTGCACTAGTAGCTGAACTATGTGCTACCATTCTAACTTTAGTAATATCATTTGCTGACATCCCTATACTATGAGTCATAATTTCTGCACTATATTCTTTACCTACAACACAATCAGTCATCTTATACCAGACCACACCTTTTGTAGCTCCAGTTAAAGTTAACTTCATTGAATTAGCTTTTCCTATACTTGTAGTATTTTCACCAGGATATACATGAAATCTTACAGCTCCTGACACAGAATGATTTCCAACTAAACTTACAGTTGTACTATCATCTATAGATTCTATTTTAGGAAAAGGTTGGCTTTGATTAAATCTACCTGTAGAACCTTTTGTTAATTGTATTACATCTCCTACAGCCATTTTACTACTATCAGTAACATTTAAATTATTATTACTTGTAGATAATACATCAGTTTGAACATTTACTTTTCCATTAGGTTCATATCCTTTTCCTGAAGTATCATGTGTAATTGTTAAATTATAATTAGTATCATTAGCTTCATGTGTCCATTGTGCATTTCCTGTACCTATTGAAGGAGTAGAAGCAAAATCTCCATTAACTGCTAATTCTTTATGCCTTACTTTTACAATTTTAGTAAATGGATTTTCAGCAACAAAACTTCCATCAGCAATTCCTATGCTTGCTGTTTCTGTAGGAGGTATATCTGTATGGTTATCCGATATATCTATTGGTAAACCTGGAACTAATAATGTAGCTCCAGTCATATCTGCACTACATGATATTGTTGTAGGATTATATAATGTTGCATTATTATCTAAAGATTGACTTATTCCTCTAAAGTTACCATCTTTACCTATAGGATAAGTGTCTTTAATTCCACCACTATTTACTTCTATATAAGTAGATTCTACTCTTGTAGCAGTGCCTATTTTAATAAATTGACTATTTTCATATTTCCATACTTCATCTCCAATAGAGAATTTAGTAGTAGCATTTGTTCCATCTACTTCTATAGTTTCAAAATTATCTCCTTGAGATGTTTCTGTAAAACTTTCAAAGATAGATTTTTGACTAGCACCCTTTGAAGTATGAGGTGTGTATTGACCTGCATCAGGGTGATTAACTAATACTCCACTAGATGTAGCATCCCAACTACATCCTGACACTGATTGTTCAAATGTGCCAGATTTCCACATAAATCCTGATAAATATATAGGGGCTACAGATTGATTTGCACCGTCAAAAGAAAAGCTACCTGGCCATATACTTGCTCTAGGATATTCACCAGCATGTGGTTGCTGTGTAACTTCACTAGTAAATGAAATACCTGAGCTGCCACTTGCTGTAAGTGTTCTAATAGAATATGGAGAATTGTACGAAAACAATCCTTTCCCTTCAACTATTGTCGCTTCTACGGTATCATAAACTGTATTAAATGTAGGATTGCCTAAAGGCTTTATTTGTCCTGACGTTCGGTAGTCAATATTGTTTGAAGAATGTTGTTGAGAATCATCAAGGTCTTTGGGGTCCGAATTTGAGTTCAGACCCCCTGACCAATCGTTTAAGAATTTTACTTCTCTGCCTGGCATTACTTATCGCTACGAAGCCCTGCAATGAAGCCTTTAATCATTGAGCCAAATATATTATCAATAATATCTATAAACCATGGCTCTACTTGACTATTCCAGACACCTTTAGAAAACTTCCATTTTCCTAGACCTAAAGTCATGCATCTGCCTAAACTTTTAAATGTAGTTTCTACTACACTACATATACTTTCATTAGGTATTTTTTTAAGGATGTATAATACTACACCTCCTCCACCTACACCACCTAATAATGTTGAATTACTTACTAAGAAATCTAACATGCTACCTCCGTTTTTTTGTTGCCTTACGTTTACGTTTAGCTTTATTTTTTTTGCTATTAGGAAAACCTTTCTTCATTTCCCTATAGTTCTTTGCAGAAATAGTAGACTTTTTCTTTGAGCGACTAGTTCCTGCTTTTTTTCGTTTATTAATATTTTTATATAAAGACATACTGCCTTAAACTCCTTCTATTGTCATTTATACTTTTCAATAATAGGCTTAAGTTTTTTCCACATTTTGTCATCTTTTTTAGACTTAGTTGTTTTAACAATTAAATCTCCTACTAACAATAATGCTGCAACTCCACCTTTCTTTGCAATCCATTTTCCTAATAATATTTGTATCATCCTGTTATTATTTCCCCCCAAAGAGTTGTTTGTCCTTGTATGATTTCAATTACTTCTACTTTAAAATTACCACCCTTAAACCAATCTACTATAGCAAATGCATGATTCCAGTTAGTTAATCTTCCACCTAGCCAATCTTCATCTGCTTCTATATCTTTTAAGCAGCCTAAACTCCAAGAACTTATTGTTCCTCCAGCTTTTGTAGCAGTATGTCTTTGTAAGTCATGAGTATGACCATACATTATACTTTCTCCATACTGTTCTAAATGTTTTTGAGAATGATACTTAGTTGTATATTTCCCATGTGTAAAGTTTAGCTTGCCTATTTTTAAGCATTTCTTTTTATTGTAAGGGTGATACTTATATCCTCTTTCTTTTAACTTCAATACTTTTTCAGTCATGTATTTATTTAAATAAGGATATCTTTCTACAAACCTATCTAACCAAACCTCATGATTCCCTTGGACGAAATGTCTTTCTTTGCAATTTACTTTATCAAGACTTTCATCTATCCAATCCATCCCTGCATTTACTTCAGCTATATCTGACTCTAACAAGGGAATCAAATCTTCCATAGGCTTTGCGAATCGACCTCTCCAGTAATGTGTACTAAAGTAAGACCATTCACCTGTATCTCCTAAATCTATATATGTATCAGGCTTTATTATTTCTATTGCCTGTTTAACTACACTTATAGCTTCAGGGTCATGTAACGGAAAATGTTTATCAGGTGTAACTATTGCCCGTTTAACAAGTTCCTTCTTTTTTCTAGCCATCTAAGGTCTTCTGCCGCCTATACCACCTGGTCTACCTGGTCTTGATGAAGCTCTTTTAGGTTTTTTCCCTGCAGCCATGCTTCTTCTAGACCTAGCTTTAGGTGCTACTCTAGCTCTTTTTGCTCCTCTAGTTGTAGCTTTTCTACCTCTAGCAGTAGTTTTTCTTTTGCCTTTTTTAGCTTTCTTAGCTGGCCTTCCTCTTTTTGAACCGTATGTTCCTTTTCCTGCTGGCATATTGCCTCCTTTTTTTATTTACCTTTATAAACTAATAGTTTCATAAGACTACTTCCATTAGCTTCAATATTTACATAATTAAAACATCCCCATATGATATCTCCATGCACTAGAAATGTATCTCCTAAATCATCACCATGTAAACATTGAGCAGTTATTTTAATTTCAGTAGTAGTTGTAGCAGCAGCACTAGCCATTACAGCTTTAATTGCAACAAATACATTATCTCCAGATTTATCACCTGAAAGACCAATATTGCCTCCTGTACCTGTAACTTCTTCAAATCCTAATTGACCTAAAGCTAGTGCACCTGATTCATCTGAATTATAATTATATAATCCTTTATGTTTACCCATTTATTTTACCTCCTTTAATTCGAAATGTGGGAAATCATCAAACCTATTATCTTTTACTTCAAAGTCTTGGTCCCAATCGCCACCCCATCTTAGGTTAATCCCCATTTGGTTAGCGACACCAAGAACAAAACCTGCAAAAAGAGTTTGACGTTCCCTATCTTTCCAATTTACAGGATAAGGT
>CEVB01020014.1_pt1 | contig 39899 bp, 19 predicted proteins | sample 531381 | NCBI WGS metagenome assembly CEVB01 (sample SAMEA2622763, study PRJEB7988) | marine metagenome | biome: marine biome (ENVO:00000447); feature: surface water layer (ENVO:00002042); material: "saline water (ENVO:00002010), including plankton (ENVO:xxxxxxxx)" | depth 5 m | reverse complement strand
AACAACCTGCCGAACACAAGTCTCATAACCTTCTTGAACTTGATAATGGTCAATTTTGTCTCTATCCGAACAATCGAATGAGGATTTATGACAATAGTATCACTCCAGAAGTGCCAAAAACACCCGATTTTAAGGTTTCAACAGTTTATTATCAAGTTGAAAACGGTCATGACCGTGATGGACTCGGTTCAGAGGAGAATTATTTCTGGAAAACAGCAAAAGAGAGGTCATTAGATGATGTTGGAGTCGGAAATACCGCAAAAACAGGCACTGTAGACATAAATATTGAACCAGAATTAGGATAAAATTATTTTTTAGTAAAAACTGTCATAAATAAAACAAGAAAACTCATGTTCTATGGCAGTTACACGAATATCTCAAGCATTTAAGGATATTAGTTTGTCTTTTGACCCTCATCCTGTCACAAAAGACCTTACTATAATCAAAAATGAGAACGCAATCAAGCGTTCAATAAGAAATTTAGTGCAAACTATCCCAACAGAGAGATTTTTTCAACCACTTATTGGTTCTGGAGTAAGAGAGAGTCTTTTTGACTTCGTAGACTTCGGTACAGCATCAGTAATTCAGAAAGAAATCGAAACTGTAATTGAAAACTTTGAACCTAGAGTCGAAAATGTCAGAGTTGAGGCGATTGCTCGTCCAGATGACAATGAATTCGAGGTAAATGTGTTTTTTGACATTAGTGGAACCGAGTTAGTAACACAAGAATTCACATTTATGCTGGAAGCAACAAGGTAAATGCCTTTTACAAAATTTACAAACCTAGATTTTGATCAAATTAAGACCTCGATCAAAGATTATATCCGTTCAAACTCAAATTTTACAGATTTTGACTTTGAAGGGTCAAATTTTTCAGTTTTAATCGACACATTAGCATATAATACGTATATAACTGCTGTAAACTCAAATATGGTCGTAAATGAGTCATTTTTAGACTCTGCTGTATTAAGAGAAAACGTAGTTTCACTTGCAAGAAATATTGGTTACGTACCACGCTCCAGAACCGCTGCAAGAGCACAAATATCATTTCCTGTATCAATCAATACCACTACATATGACACCCCTACACTGACCTTAAAGGCAGGTTTAGTGTGTTTGGCGAGTTCGAGTGAAGATTCCTTTATTTTTTCAATTCCTGAAGATATTACAACCACTGTAAATGGCGGAGTTGCAAATTTTGGTACAACTAATGATCCAATCACTGTTTTTCAAGGAACTTATGTTCAACAATCATTTGAAGTTGACGGATCACTTGATCAAAGGTTTGTAATCGATAATTCTTTTGTAGATAGTTCAACAATCGTAGTATTTGTGAAAGGTCCATCTGATAATGCACCAGGTCTTCAATATTCAAAGGTTGATAATATCGTAGGAGTCACAGGAACTTCATTGACATATCTAATTCAAGAAGTTCAAGACCAAAAATACGAATTATTATTCGGAGATGGTGTTTTTGGTAAAAAATTAGAAAATGGAACAGAAATAACTGTAGGTTACATTATTACTGATGGTAGAGATGGTAATGGTCCTTCAAACTTTACATATTCAGGAACAGTTTTGGATTCACTTCAAAATATCATACCTCCAACATCTTTACCAACAATAACTACAATTTCAAAGGCAGAAAATGGTGGTGATATTGAATCTATAGATTCCGTTAAGTATTTTGCACCTCGATTATATTCAGCACAGTATAGAGCAGTGACAGGTAGAGATTATGAGGCAATAATTCAAAATATTTACCCAAATACTGAAAGTGTGTCTGTAGTTGGTGGTGAAGAATTAGATCCACCTGAATTTGGAACTGTATTAATTACCATAAAACCAAAAAATGGTGATTATGTGTCAGATTTTGATAAACAACTTATTTTAGCAGATTTAAAGAATTATTCACTTGCAGGAATCAACCAAAAAATACTTGATCTTAAATTACTGTATGTTGAACTTGATTCTTTCGTATATTACGATGCATCAAAAGTCAGTAATGTAAATGCACTTCAAACAAGAATTATTGAAGGATTAACCACTTACTCAAAATCAACTGATGTTAATAAATTTGGTGGTAGATTTAAATATAGTAAAGCATTGAATATAATCGATGATATTGACAAAGCAATTACATCAAATATTACAAGAGTCAAGATAAGAAGAAACTTGAGAGCAGTTCTTAACTCATTTGCACAATATGAACTTTGTTTTGGTAATAAATTTAGAATAAATCAAGTAGGAAAAAATATCAAGAGCACTGGATTCACTATTGAAGGTGAAAATGAAATAGTTTATATTACTGATGTTCCAAATAAAGATAATAGTGGTAATTTAGATGGATCTGGTAAAGGTGTAATTTCAATTGTAAGAGAGGATTCTCTACGTAATACTGTGGTTGTTGTAAAATCAGCAGGAACTGTTGATTATATACATGGTGAGATAATTTTAACAACAGTAAATATCACTTCAACAGTAAGAGATAATAACGTCATTGAAATTCAAGCATTCCCAGATTCTAATGATGTTGTGGGTTTGAAAGATTTATATCTTGATTTTAGCATTTCAAATAGCACCATAAATATGGTTAAGGATACCATTACATCAGGTGAGCAAATATCAGGTGTTGGTTTCAAAGTTACATCAAGTTACTCGAACGGAGAATTAACAAGGTAATATGATTGGCACTGGAATAGATGCTAGGGTTCAAATACAACAGTTAATAGAAAATCAACTTCCTGAATTTTTATTATCTGAAAATCCAAAAGCATCAGACTTTTTAAAACAGTACTATATTTCACAGGAACACAGAGGTGGTCCAACGGATCTTATTGATAATTTAGATCAATATTTAAAATTAGATAACTTGACACCAGAAGTAATTGTTGGTATTACCTCTTTGACTACTGGTATTAGTACAATTGCATCTATTGATACCGTTAATGTATCAAGTACAAAAGGATTTCCTGAAAAACATGGTTTATTTAAAATTAACGATGAAATATTCACATACACTGGACTGACAACTAATACATTTACTGGTGTAACTCGTGGTTTCAGTGGTATTACAACATATCGTGCTGATAATGCACCCAAAGAATTAGTATTTACAACAACAACCCCTGCTCTTCATGATAATAGTTCATCTGTTGTAAATTTAAGTGCATATTTTCTCAAAGAATTTTACAAGAAGATAAAATTTACATTCACACCAGGTTTAGAAGATACTAATTTTGTACCAGAGTTAGATGTAAGTAATTTTATTAAAGAGTCAACATCTTTATATCGCTCAAAGGGTACAGAAGAATCATTCAAAATATTGTTTGGTGCTTTGTATGGAGTTGATCCAAAAATTATTGATCTTGAAAATTATCTTTTAAAACCATCAACTGCAGAGTTTACTCGAAGAGAAGTATTAGTTGTACAGAGAATATCAGGAGACCCAAACAAATTAGTCGGTCAAACAGTTAAAAAATCAACTGATATTAGAACACAAGGATCTGTATCAGAAGTAGAAATATTTAGTAGATCCTTTGGTAGAACTGGAATTAGCACATATTATAAATTAAATTTATTTGTAGGTTATAATGATGAATCATTAATAGAAGGTACATTTACAATACCTGGTAAAACAAAAGTAATAGGTAATGTATCTACAGGTTCAACAGTAATTACAGTGGATTCAACTGTAGGATTTGGAACAACAGGAACTATTGTAAGTGGCGATAATACAATTGATTATACAAATAAAACAATTAATCAATTTTTAGATTGTGAAGGTATCACTGTTCCTATAAAATCAACAGATAATATTAGATCAAGTGAAACTATTTTTGGATTTGAAAATGGAGATCCATCAAAAAGAGTAGAAATGAGAATAACTGGTGTGGTGAATGATTTTATTCCCATACTGAATACAAACAAATCTTCAATTGGTGAACAGATAAGTGTTAGAAACTTGGGTGAAAGTATACCTAATCCTAGTATCAATCGTAGTAGTAAAGAAATATTTGCAAATTCATGGATTTATAATACGTCATCTACATTCGAGGCAGAATTTGCTACCAATACAATTATTTTAAAAAGTGATATAGATCAGTCAAGTCTTAAAGTAGGTGATAAATTTGAAATTATATTGAGAAGTGACTATTCAGTAACCGCAACTGCCATTGTAAAGGATATTATAGATTCTAAATCTTTTACATACGAAAATATTATATACACTGATCCTTTAAAAAAATATCCTTATATACAATCAAATATTCATGATATAAGAAGAGTTCTTAAAAAAGCGAATAGTATATCGACACCAATTAAATATGGTAATAATGTTCTGACAAGTGATGTTCAAAATGTCTATAACGAATTAGACAAAAACTTTTATGTTGCCTCTAATTCATTACCTTCATATGATATCGATGTAAAAACCTTCAAATCAGTTATACCAGACGCACTTGGCACAGAAACAGGTGGCACAAGATTACGTCAATTTAATAATGTTACTCAAAAATATCAAATTTTATCATTTCCAGAGGATGTTGAATTTATTACAGGTGATGAGGTTGTTTATACGTCTGGAATATCAACTGACCCAATATTAGGTTTAGAGTCTGGTAGTACTTACAATGTAAAGGTTTTAGAGAATAAAAACCAAATTAAATTATATAAATCTCTCTCATTCATTGTTGGTGATGATTTTGTTGAATTTGCAGAACCAGTTGGTCTTGCAAAAACTGTATCTCATTCATTTGAGTTAGCAACACAGGCAAATAAGAAAATAGGTCCTGAAAAAGTACTTAAAAAATTCCCTTTATTACAGGATATAAAATCAGGTGACTCAATTAAAACAACACCTGGTGCTGTTGGAATGTTGAAGAATGGTGTTGAGATAGTTAGTTACAAGAGTGAAGATAAAATTTATTTTGGTCCTATTGAAACACTTGACGTATTGAATACTGGATTTAATTATGATGTAATAAACCCACCAACTATTAATTTAACCGATCCCCCTGTAGGTATAGGCACTGGTAGTAAAGCATTAATCCAACCTGTTGTTACTGGTGTAGTCACAAGTATAGTAGTTGATCCACAAGAATTTGATTTATTAAATGTTAGATCAGTCACTATAAGTGGTGGTAATGGAGAAGGTGCTGTATTCCAACCATTTCTGTCAAAAAGATTCAGAGAAATAAGTTTTGATGCAAGACAGTCATATTTGCCAGGTGATGGTGGAGTTGATATTCAACATGATCAGATTGAATTTTTAAGAGAACATAATTTGCATAACGGACAAGCATTAGTTTATGATCGTAATGGCAATGCAGAATTAGGAATAGGAACAACTGGTGGTGGTTTTGGTGGATCTGATGCAGATTCAGGAAGAACTTTAAAAGATGGTAGTATTTACTATCCACAAGTAGTTGGATTAAGTTCAATTAGATTATATGAAACTTTTGCAGATTTTAAATCTGGAATTAATACTGTTGGATTTACTACAATTTCTACAAATGGAATTCATAAATTTAGAATGTTTGAATCTCAAAATACTTTAAAATCTGTTAAAGTATTAGATTCTGGTAGAGGATATAGTAATCGTAAGTTAAATATTAAACCAGTTGGTGTATCAACAATAAACAATACAATTACATTTGAAAATCATGGATTTAAGAACGGTCAAAAAGTTATATATTCAACCACAGGATCGCTTATAACAGGTCTGTCAACATCAATACAATATCAAATTATAGAAGTTGATAATAACACTTTCAGACTTGCAGAGGCAGGTATCGGAGGTACAATAACATCGAATTATATAAGAGGTAATTATAAAAAGATTACAGGTATTGGAACTGGTTTACATACTTTCCAATATCCACCTATAATATTAAATGTCGAAGTTGAGTATCTTGGTATATCAACAGGTCCTACAGGAATAAACACAATACCTGTAGGTATTCTTACAGTTACTCCTGTAGTGAGAGGAAATATTGAACAGGCATATGTTTATGATGGTGGAACTGGATATGGATCAACTGTTTTAAATTTTGAAAGAAGACCTCTTGTAAGTATTAAAAATGGTAAAAAAGCAGAATTAAAACCAATTATAGCAAATGGTAAAATAATATCTGTGCAGGTGCAAAAAGGTGGACAAGAATATAATGCACCACCTGATTTAGAAGTTGTTGGTTTTGGAACTGCAATAGGTGCTAAATTAAGAGCAGTTGTTGAAGATGGTGAAATAGTAAACGTAGTTGTGATTAATACAGGTATTGGATATGCAACTACAAATACAACAATAAAAGTTACAGCACCTGGTACTGGTGCTATATTTGAACCACAGGTAAGAGGGTTATCAATCAGTCGTTTTGATCGATTTGGTGGTGAGGTATTATCTGAATCACAAAATTCACTTGATCAAATCAGATATACAGTTACAGGTTATACAGACACTGTAAGAGTTGCTTTTGGTGATACGGGTGCTGCTCATTCTCCAATTATTGGATATGCCTATGATGGCAATCCAATTTATGGATCTTATGGTTATACAGATGCTGATGATGCTAATTCTCCTATTGGTATAATTACATCGAGTTACAAACCAAACGCTGTAAATATCACTGACAGACCAGTTGGTTTTGCGACAGGATTTTTTGTGAGTGATTATGCTTTTGATAATAGTGGTGATTTAGATATTAGTAATGGTCGTTATTGTAAAACACCAGAGTTTCCAAACGGAACTTATGCTTACTTTGCATCCATAGGTGTAAATCCAACAAATAATGTAATTGAAACAAGATTTCCATATTTTATAGGTGAAGTTTATAGATCGAACCCAATCAAAGAAAATTTTGCTATTAATCAAGATAATTTTAATTTTAATGAATCTAATTTAATCAGAAATACTTTTCCATATCGTTTAGCAGATACTTTCGCTGATAATGATTTTATCGTTGAATCAAATGAATTGGTAGAACAAACTGCAGTGGTAGAATCAACAACAAAAGGAAACATAACGTCATTTAGTGTTGTAAGTTCTGGTATTGGATATACAGTTGGAGAAGGAGTTCTTTTTGATAGCACAGACACAGGTGGTAATGGTGTAAATGCAGAAATAGGAAGAGTAACTGGTAAATCAATTATTGATATAAACACCGTTGTTGACACATATCAGGATGTTGTATTTGTATGGGATAGTCCTACACAAATATCTGGACATATATCTACATCTCATACGTTAAATGAAAATGATCAAGTTGCAATATCTGGTGTTTCGACTTATGTTAAAAATTTAACTAAATCTCATAAAATTGGAATTGAAACTGCAAGAACTGTATTGTATCAAGAAATTCCTGCGAATAATACATCTGGTATCGTAACAGATATATTCGTTTCTACGATTCCAAAAAATATATCAGTAGGAAGTAGTATTGGTATTGGTACAGAGAAGTTTTTAGTCTTAAAGAAATTTGAAGATAAATCAGCGTTAAGAGTTAAGAGAGGTGTATCTGGCACAGCACATACAGTTTCAGAATTAGTGGAATTAATTCCAAGTTTCTTTAGCTTATCTGTTAATAGTGATTATTTTGAATCAAAAGTAAATGATAAAGTATTTTTCAATCCAGTAGAATCTGTTGGTGTTAGCACAAATGTAGGTGTGGGAACTACGGTTAGTTTCACAGTAGGTGTCATTACAACTACTGTTGATGTACCATCTCAAAGTATATTCTTACCAAATCATCCATTTAAAAATAATCAACAAGTAACTCTGACAAAACCAGGTCCAGGTCTTGCTCTTACGGTATCAAATACTTCTGGTGGAGCACAATTTAATCTTCCATTATTAGGTAATACTCAAACATTATATGTTATTAATAAATCAAAAGATTTTATTGGACTTGCAACTCAAAGCGATCTTGCATCCACTACTGATGGTGTATTATTTGTATATAACGCATCAAATGATAATGAGTATCTACTTGAAAGTAATTTCAATCAAGTTACAGCAAAGACACAAAAAATTACATCAACAGTTGCAGTGTCAACATCTCATGGTTTATTAAATGGTGATAGTATTGAAATGGTTGTTGAACCAAATCAAACTGGAGTCACAACAGTTAAATATAATGCCGAAAATGGAAAATTATTAATTAATCCTATAACCTTTAATAATTCATCTGTTAGAACTAATGATCTTAATTTAAGTAAACACAATCTAAAAACAGGTGAAAAAGTATTCTATGACGGTAATGCAACTGGATTATCTACAGGATCTTATTATGTTTATCGAATTGATGATGATGTAATTCAATTGGGTGAGACTTTATATGATGTCAAGAAATTCCCACCAACCGTTGTTGCCATTACAACTAATACAGGTGGATCAGGTCAAGAATTATCACGTATAAATCCACAAATTGAAGTTGTTAAAAATAATAATATTAAATTTGATTTATCTCATAGTTCATTAAATGATTATAATTTTAAAATATTTTATGACGAAAATTTCCATAATGAATTTGTTTCAACTGGTTCAACAGAAACATTTGCAGTAATTGGTGCTGGTACGACAAACATCACAATAACTTATCAAAATACAAATCCAAATCAACTTTACTATTCAATTGAAAAATCTGGATTTATTAGCACATCAGATACTGATGTTGAAAACAGATCAAAGATTTTATATGTTGATAGCACATATACAGGCGAATATTTGATATCTGGTGTTGGAGCAACAACATTTAATTTATCACTTCCAGAGGAACCAGAATCTTTATCATACACAACTACTAATATTGGTATAGGAACATTTAAATATTCAACAAGTTCCAAGAACACCACAGGAGGTGTAGAACACGTTAAACTTAACTTTGGTGGGTTTGGTTATGCTACACTACCAACTTTTGTTAGCATGGCATCTACTACTGGTTCTGGTGGACAAGTATTACCTTTATCAAACAGTATTAATAGAATCAAGAGTGTAAACATTTTAGATCCAGGTTTTGAGTATTCTGCAGATAAAACATTAAGACCAGAAGCATCAATATCACCAAGTATTACTGTTCGAGATTCAAATAGAATTATTGGAATTGATGTCATAAATGGTGGTAAAAATTATTTGAGTTCTCCAATATTAGTAATTGTTGATCCCGAAACACGAAATGTAGTCGGTTCAGGTGCAATTGAACCACAAATGACTGGTAGTACTATTACAGGTGTAAATATTTTAACAGCACCAAATGGTTTAAAACCACTTGAGCATTTGGTATTTGCAACAAATAATAGTAATGGTTTTTCAATACAAACTGTTGTAGGACCATCAACAACAAATATAACTGGAGTTGTCACATGTAGTCTTGTTACTCCTGTTTTAGGATTTAGTAATAGTCCACCACCATTCGCTGTAGGTGATAAAATATTCGTAGAAAATATTCAAAAATTTAGTTCAGAAGGAAGTGGATTTAATTCACCTGATAATGATTTTAATTTCTTTACTGTAAGTAAATATACAGCACAAAATGCATCAACTGGTAGAGCGGAGGTTGAATTTGATCTAACAGAGTTTACATCTAATACTGGTATTGCAGTAACAGATCAAAAAGGTTTTGCAAGTATTGTCAAATTTGATTCATATCCACAATTTAAAGTAAAGCAAATTTCATCTAAATTTATACCTGGTGAAGAAGTGGTTGTCTTCATTAATGGTGTCTATACATCACAGGGTTTAACAGTCGCTGAAAGTGATGGTGAAAATTTAAAAGTTTATGGAATATATAGATTATTAGTAAATGATCGAATCAAGGGAGTTTTGAGTGGCACTATCGCCTCCATCAATACATTAGTTAGAAATACTGGTAGATTTGAAGTTAATTATTCACTCGACAAAAATAAAGGTTGGAATAATAATATTGGTAAGTTAAGTGAAGATTATCAGGTTTTACCAGATAATGATTATTATCAAAACTTATCTTACAGTATAAAAAGTCCAATTGGATTTGATGATTTTGTAAATCCAGTTAATCGTTTAGTTCATACAAGTGGATTGAAGAATTTTGCAGATACTGGAATTACCACATCAATTGGTGTTGGTAAAACTACAAATGAAAATATAAGTGTTGTTGTTCGTGATTTAATTGATGAGAGAAGAGTTGATACTATTCATAATTTTGATAATGTTATTGATTTTGATAGTATCACAAATAAATCAAGATTTCTCAAATTCCAAAATACAAAATTAGCAGATTATATAAACAATAAAACGAATAGAACATTAAAAATAGATGATATTAGTCCTTTATTTTCAAATTCAGAAGTATCAACTCAAGGATTTACAGAACTAGCAGTTCCAGAAGATTTTGCAAGATTTGTCGTTCAATTTAAAAATCCAAATAACGGTGAAACACAGTTAACCGAGTTAATAATTTACAGAGATGCTAATGATACATTTACACTTGAAAAAGGAAGTTTATTTACTGGATCTGAAGAATTAGTTTTATCTAATGGAGTTGAAAATACAATTCGATTTACACCCTCTGATATTTTTACAGATGATTTTGATATTAAAGTACTAAAAAATTCAATCATAAGTTCTATCGCGGGAATATCTACAAGATCTGTTGGATTTGTAAACCTAGTAAGTTCAAATAGATCGGTTGGTGCTGGAGTTACATCAGAAATAATTGCTAATTCAAGTAATAATATTGAGTCATATTTTGTAACATCAGAGGTTAAAGATACAATTACTGGAGAAAAAAGTATTGTAGAATTGTATGTTACTCAAGATGATACTAATTCATATGTCACACAATATTATGCTGATAGTGGTATAACAAGTGCTTTCTCCTCTAACTTTATTGGTACATTTACATCTTCACTTGAATCTGATATTTTAAGTTTAGATTATGAAAACACATCAACAAATAAAGTTGAAGTAAGGTCAAGAATCGTAGGATTTGGAACAACAGCAATAGGTATTGGCACTTATCATTTTAATGCGGATGGTCAGACACCAGGAACAGAGAGAAGTTTAAAATATGAATCTAAATTCTTAAACATAATCAATTCCAATTCTAACATTTCATATGGTCATGGTGTGGGAATTGATACATCAATAATTACTGGTGTTAAGAGTATGATAAGAGTATCATTAGGTAACACTAGTGCAATCCATCAAACTTTGTTTATGTTTGACGGTGAAAATAATCACTTACTACAATATCCATTCATATCGATTGGAACAACATCAGGTATTGGAACTTTTGTTACATCATCAAATGGTGGAAAATCATTTATACAATTTAACCCATCACCAGATTTTAATGGATCAAATATAGAAATACAACGATTTGATGAATTAATTTATACTGAATCTGATTTATTCAACATATCTCCAAATTTACTATTTGGTCAAGCATCTGATTCATTAACATTAACACAATATAATGGTATAAATGGTGATCGTATTAATAGAAAGAGTTTTGATTTAAGACATAATGGAACTCGAATTTTTGAAAAAATATTCAATCCTGCAGATACATCAACTCTCAATCCTGCAACTGGAATATTTAATATACCAAATCATTTCTTTAGAACAGGTGAAAAATTAATTTATACTCCAAAATCTACATTTACTGGTATTGGCAGCACAGCAATGCAACATCAGTCTGGAATTGATTTACCAGAAGAAGTATTTGCAATTAAAGTTAGTAGAGATGAATTTAAATTAGCAACAAGTGCTGCGAATGCTAATGCAGGTACTGGAGTTACATTCTTAAGTTTAGGTTCTGGAAATGCACATGAATTGGAGATGGATCTTAAGAATGAAAAAGCATTGATGTCAATAGATGGAATAATTCAATCTCCGCTATCATTTACTCCAATAAACACTACTTTGACAAGTAATGGTGCTCATATATCTACAAGTAGAACTTTAATTCAAGTAGCAGGTATTGCGACAATAACAACAAATGATATCATTAAAATTGATGATGAATTTATGAAAGTTGTATCAGTTGGTATTGGTACAACTGCTTTAGGTCCGATAAGTGGTACAGGTTCTGCAAACTTACTTGAAGTTGAGAGAGGATTTGTTGGAACATCAGCTACAGCACATGCAGACAGTGCTGTTGTAAGGAGATTTGTGGGTTCTTATAATATCAAAGATGGCAAGGTTCATTTTACAAATGCACCTCTTGGATCAAGTACAACAGAGTTAAATCAACTTAATTTACCTTTTGCAAGATCAGACTTTAACGGAAGAGTTTACTTGAGAAATGATTATACTACAAATGCGATTTTTGATGATATATCTGATGAATTCACTGGTATAGGACAAACATTTGCGATTACTAAAGAGGGTGTTGGTATCGGATCAACTTCACTCGCAGTTGGTAGTTCCTTACTGTTAATAAATGGTATTTTCCAAAAACCAACCACATTTAATAATACTGGTAATAACTACTCATTTGTTGCAGTTGGCACAACAGAATCTGATATCGTATTCACTGGAATAACATCTGATAATAATGCAACTATAATTGATCCTGTTGATGTAAACCAGAATCAACTTCCTAGAGGTGGAAAGATAGTTTCATTAGGATTTACTGGTGGATTAGGTGTTGCACCATTAGTAGGTGCGATTGTACACCCTGTTATTGGTGCAGCAAAGTCGATTTCAGATCTTAAGATTCTACCTTCTACAGGAGTTTCTATAGGAATATCTACTGCCAATTTCAATAATGCTACAGGTCAATTAGAAGTAACCACCGTCAAAGCACACAAATTTAGAAAAACGAACGAACAAGTAAAACTAGTTGGTTTAGGATTTACATATTCAGGATCATTCAGTGTTACTGATGCAACTTACGATCAGTTTACTGGTGTTCTTCAAATGACAATTGGACAACATGATTTACCAATTGGATATCCAATTAAAATCGCTGATAGTTCATTAGTATTCCAGTGTAGTAAAGATAACTACGGATCAGAGCATAATTATCCAAGACCAGGTACAGATCCATTAGCAGGTGGAGTTTCCACACCAATCATAGCAGCAACAAGTCAAACAATTACAGTTAATGCTGGTGTTGCGAATACAACAGATATTTACAAATATGTTAGTGGTGGTACTGTTACATTCGGAACCGAACATGGTTCAAAATCAGGAATATTCCCAACAGTTACACAAGATCGTCCATTTTCTATCACAGGAATTACTTCAGAGAAGACATTTATATGTGATATAGGTATCAGCACTATTAAACACATATATGTTGGTCAAGGAACTGCTACTCCATTTTATGCTGATTTGAATTTTGGTTCTGGATATAGAGGTTCTGTTTCAATCGGTGTAACGGATGAAATATACAATCATAGATTTGTAAGAGCAGGTGTTAATTCTATAACTGCAAATACAGGTGCTACATTTACCGCAACTAACGCAATATATGACTCACGTACAGGTGATTTGTTATTGACCATACCAAATCATGGATTAGTTGCTGGAACTAACACAATCGGTATATCAACAGAATCATTGGTATTAAGTTGTTCAAGAGATAATTATAAAACTGATCATGGTTATCCAAGAACTACTGATCCAGCACATAATGCTAATTTAGCGATAGGTTCTACTTCAATTAACACTCTTACAGTTAACGTAGGTCCTGGTGGTGGATCTGGATCGGGTGCAAGTGTAACAGCAACAGTAGGACTTGGTGGAACTTTAGCATTTACAATTGGTGCTGGTGGTACAGGTTACATAAACCCAATAGTTACTATCCCACAACCATCATACGACAACTTACCAATAACAGGTATTTCAAGATTAGGTGTTGGGGCAACTACAAATACTGGTTCTGGTCAACTTATGACAATTGATGTAGGTGCATCTGAATTGACAGTAGGTATAGGAACTACATTATCAACTGCAAGATCGTTTAGTATTGCCAGAGAAGGTCATTCATTTAAGGTTGGTGATAAGTTTAAACCTGTAGGATTAGTCACTGCAAGAGGAGTAACATCAATGACTGATGTTGAATTTACAGTTCTTGATACATTCTCTGATAAATTTACTGCATGGAATTTTGGTGAATTTGATTTTATTGATTCGATTAAAGATTTACAGAATGGTGTTAGAACAAGATTCCCATTAAGATACAATGGTGAATTAGTATCATTTGAAAAAGATCCAACTGATGGTGATTCTGCGTTAATTGATCTCGACGCTTTACTTCTAATATTCATAGATGGTGTCATCCAAAATCCTGGTGAAGCATACAACTTTGAAGGAGGTGGAACAACATTTACATTTACATCTGCACCATCACCTAATGATGAGATTTCAATATTCTTCTATCGTGGAACAAGTGGTGAGGATAGTAGTTCTGTTGAAGTGAAAGAATCTGTTAAAAAAGGTGATTTACTTCAAGTTTCAAATATTGGAATTACTACAGCACAAACAACAAGGACTATAGCTGGTATTACAACATCAGATACAGTTCAAACAAATGTATACTCTGGACTTGGTATAGATGAAAACAACTTCAAACCTGTTAACTGGACAAAACAAAAGGTTGATAAAATTATCAATGGTGAGATTGTTTACAAATCAAGAGATTCTATTGAAGGTTTAATTTACCCATCAGCAAAAATCATCAAAGATATATTAACAACTGATGATGAAATTTATGTAGATAACGCACAATTCTTTAATTATGAAGAAAATGAGTCAACCATCAATATAGTTGATCAAGTATCTGGATTAATTATTCCATCTGTAGATCCAGTTGCTGCTGGTATAACAGCGATCATTGATGCTAATGGCACATTATCTCAACTTGTGATAAACGAAGGTGGAAGTGGATATGTGGGATCATCTGCCACAATATCAATCGCTCCTCCTGTTGGAGTAGGAACAACTGCTTCTGCTACAGTTTCTGTAACTGCTGGTGTTATAACCGCAACAACGATTACTAACGCTGGAGGTGGATATTCGGTTTCCAATCCTCCTGTGGTTATTGCATCATTCCCTAGATTTTCTAATGAGGTTGTTGCTTCAATTGACAATATTGAGGGATTTTCTGGTATCGTAACTGGTATCACTACAACCACTGTAGGAGTATCAACATTAGGATTAAAATTCTTCTTGAATAAACCCGCATCTAATTGGGGAAATCTTTCTGCAGGTGATCCGATATATATCTATGATACTACGATAGGATCAGGTGTAACCTCACTTGCTACTAGTGGTCTTGATACGAATATTGTTGGAATAGGAATTTCCTTCTTCGATAATATATACCATATACAATCTATAACCTCATCAGGAACTAATGCTGAAATAATTACAAACATTCATTCAAATGCTGGATCGAGTGTAAGTGGTATTTCATCTCTTGGTTCAGTTGAAATGGGTAAATTCTCATGGGGTAAATTATCTACCGTGACTAGATCATCAACACCTATATCAATAGGTGTAACTGGACTTACTGTTGGACTAGCAACAGCGTCTGGAATATCCACATTCCCAACCATCCAAAGACGCAATTATGGATTCAATGATGGCGGTGCGTTAAAAGCGGATCTTGGGTAGTATAAATATAGAAAAAAGCTAATCATAATGGCTGCAATTGTAACAGATCAATTTAGAATATTAAATGCAAGTAACTTTGTGGAGTCTGTTGAGAACTCCTCAAACTCTTACTATGTCTTTGCGAGTTTACCAAATCCTGCTCCATCAACTATTGGTTTTGGAAGAACTGGAACAGATGTCGCAAACTATAATTCTAATGTAATACCACCAGTAGATAGTATCAATAATACTAATCATGTTTCAGATACAATGTTATTTGGAAGAAGAATAGGGGATGCTAACGTAAGAAGACTGATAAAGAAAACAACTTGGATATCAGGTACGACATATGAAATGTACCGTCATGACTATTCAATAAATTCTAAATCACCATTGACTGATAAGTCAAGATTATACGATGCAAACTATTTTGTAATGAATAAGGACTTTAATGTCTATATTTGTATTGATAACGGATCATCGGGAATTAATACAAATGGAAACGCATCAAAGGATGAACCATTATTTACTGATGTAGAACCAAGTAAAGCAGGTGAAAGTGGAGATGGTTACATATGGAAATATCTTTTTTCTGTAGCACCTAATGATATAATAAAGTTTGATTCAACTGATTATATTGCAGTGCCTAATAATTGGTCAACGTCAACGGATGCTCAAATAACTGCAGTCAGAGATAATGGAAACTCTCTTGTAAATAATAATCAAATAAAAAAAGTTTATATTGATAAACAAGGATTAGGATATTCACCAAACATAAGTGGTTTAGAAGTTAATATTTTAGGTGATGGCACTGGTGGAAAAGTAGTTATAGATACAAATAATCTTGGAAAAATTACTAGTGCAACTGTTTCTGCTGGTGGTCAAGGTTATTCTTATGGAATGGTTGACTTGGGAGCTATAAATCCTGGCATAAGCACCACTAATGCTGCAAAATTAATACCAATAATTCCTCCATCTAACGGACATGGGTATGATTTATATAAAGAATTGGGAGCAGATAAGGTTTTAGTATATGCTAGATTTGATGATTCTACTAAAGATTTTCCAATTGATACTAAATTTGCACAAATTGGTATTATAAAAAATCCAAATCAGGCAGGATCATCTACGACAGTGTTCACAGAGGCAAAATTCTCATCTTTGTCTGGAATAAAATTTAGTAGTGTTTCTGGAACCTTACCAACAGCTGGTAATATTATAAGACAAACAGTTTCTAATACTAACACTGCTAAAGGATATGTTGCATCTTATGATGCTGAAACACAAGTTTTAAAATATTTCCAAGACAGATCATTATTTTTCAATCCTGATGAGGATGATCAAACTGACTTTGTTGGTGTTTCTACTAGTTCAAAAATAGAAGCATTTGAATCATCATCTAATCCTGTTACAACCTTACAAGGTTTTACTGGAACTGTTGATACTACATTCACTGATAGTAAAGTTAATCCAACAGGAACAAAAGTAATCAGTCTTGATACTGAATTCACTTCAGGTCTCTCTATTCCAGAGATAAATAAAGGGACAGGTGATATAATCTATATTGATAATAGACCCTTAATTTCCCGAAACGCTAGGCAGAAGGAAGACATCAAAGTTATATTGGAATTTTAAAAAATGCCACAGAAAACTAATTTAAATATAAGTCCATATTACGATGACTTTGATAAGAATGATAATTTTTATAAAGTCTTATTTAAACCAGGATTTCCTGTACAAGCGAGAGAATTAACAACTCTTCAATCAATCTTACAAAATCAGGTTGAATCTTTTGGATCTCATATGTTTAAAGAGGGATCTATGGTGATACCTGGTGGTATTACTTTTGATCAGCAATATTATTCTGTTAAATTAAATTCCGAGCATTTAGGTGTACCAATATCTTTATACATTGATAAACTAGTTGGATTAAGATTAACTGGTCAAAATTCTGGAGTAACTATAGTAATAGATAAATTTTTACAACCATCAGACTCCACAGAGATTGATGACACTACGATTTTTGTAAAATATATTAAATCTGGTAATAATAATGATGGTTCTGGTTTAATTGATGGTGAACCACTTCTTACTGAAACTGTATTTGCATATGGAAATACAGTATTTAATGAGGGTGATAGTGTTTTAACTTTGATATCTGAAAATGCAAGTGCTGTTGGTTCGGCAGCTGCTATATCTAATGGTGTTTACTTTATAAGAGGCACATTTGTTAATGTTCCTGCGAGCAAAATTGTTTTAGATCCATATACAAACACTCCATCATATCGTGTTGGTTTAAGTATTCAAGAAGAATTGATAAGTGCAAAAGACGATGATTCATTATATGATAATGCAAGAGGATTTACAAACTTTGCTGCACCAGGTTCAGACAGATTAAAAATAGGTCTTGTTTTAGTTAAAAAATCTATATCAGACACTAGTGATAAAACTTTTGTAGAACTTTTGAGACTAGATGAGGGTGAAGTAAAATTATTAAATAACAAACCACAATATAATTTAATCCGTGATTATTTTGCAAAAAGAACATTTGAAGAATCAGGAAATTATACAGTTGAAGGGTTTGGGGTACAAGTTGCTAATTCTCTAAATGATGGTTTATCTAATGAGGGTGTATTTAGATCGACTCAAACAACAGATCAAGGAAATACTCCGACTGAAGATTTAATGGCAGTTAAAGTGTCAGCAGGAAAGGCATATGTAAGAGGATTTGATATTGATAAAGCAGCAACAACGATACTTGATGTAGAAAAACCAAGAGATAAAGAGAAAGTAGAATCATCATTAGTTCCATTATCATTAGGAAACAAAATTAAAGTTAACAATGTTCAGGGAACACCATTTATAGGTATTAACAATAATCATACGATTCAATTATCAAATCAAAGATTAGGTTCTGGTACAATTACTAGTGCTCCAGGTACTATAATCGGAGAAGCGAGAGTATATTCATTTAGTTTAACAGACGCAGCATATACTGGAGATGCATCAACATGGGATTTATTTTTATTTGATGTTCAGACATATACACAAATATCAGTTAATTTAGCACTTTCAAATGCAGAATTACCTGCAACTTCTTATGTTGAAGGTATTAGTAGTGGTGCTTTTGGATACGCTGTAAGTGCTGGTGGTGGAGGCACAGATCACATGTTAGTTCAAACTTCAGGAACTTTCATAAGAGGTGAAGCATTAAAAATAAATGGAAGTACAATATTACCAAGATCAGTAACTGCTGTAAAAGTATTTGGAACTCAAGATATTAAATCAGTATATCAAAACACTGGTGGATCAGGTGGTATATTAGCAACAACTACAGTTGACTTTGCTGCTGATACTGTATTAAGTCGTGTAATACCAAAAGGATTTACTGTTGCAGATCAATTAGTAATTAACGCATCTGGTATTGCAAGTTGTGCTGGTCGTAATTTTTCAGGAATTAAGAGTGATACTATTATTCGTTATCAACGTCCTAATACTGATGAAGTATTCAATAGAGTAAAAAAAGCAAATGAAGGTATATTAGAACTCGCTGCAGTTGAAACAATATCAGGAGTTTGTAATGGAGCAATACCTGCTACTGGACAGGAAACAGTTACTTTCTCAATTGGAAGACCATCAATAACAAATAATGAAGATTCTGGATTATTTGCACCACTTCCTGCAAAAAATGTCTCTGACATTAATTTATCAGCATCAACTCTTGTTGTATCAAAGCAGTTGACAGGTAAATCAACAGGTGCAGCAGGAACTTTCTCATTATATGTTACCGATACTGGCATTTCTAGTTCTTTCTTTGAGAATTATGATGAAGATAGGTATTCAATTCACTATGCTGATGGTCAAGTTGAAGATTTAACTTCTGACCAATTCACTCTTTCTGCGGACGGAACAACAGTTGACTTTAAAGGTTTAAGATCTGGTCAAAATAATGTTATTGTAAATGCAACAGTAAAGAAAAAAGATATTGTAAGTAAGCAAAAAGATTTAGTAAGAAGTGAAAAAATTACAATTGATAAGACAGTAGGAACTGCATCCACAGCAGCAGGTGCTCTGACTCAAAATAATTTTTATGGTTTAAGAGTTGAAGATAAGGAAATATCTCTTAATGTTCCTGATGTAATTAACGTTGTAGGAGTATTTGAATCTTTGAATACTGCTGCACCTTCTTTTGATAAGTTAACCTTTATTTCTGGTCTTAATCTTAATACAGCATCTGTTCTAGGTGAAAAAATAATCGGTTCTCAAAGTGGTGCGATTGCACAATTAACTGAAAGAACATCTGCAACACAAGTTGAAATAGTATATTTAACAGAATCTAAATTTATAACTGGTGAAACAGTCACATTTGAAGAATCAAATATAACCACTAATATTCAGGCAATAACTTTAGGTATTCATTTAGATATAACTGATCGCTTCACACTGGATAAAGGTCATAAAGAACAATATCTTGATTACTCCAAAATTGTTCGTAGTTCTGGATCACCTAAACCAACTCGTAAAATAACAGTTGTTTATAATCGTTATAATGTACCTGATAGTGATAATGGAGATATATTTACTGTTGCGTCATATGATGAAAGAAGATTTTTAAGTGATGTTCCAATATTAGAAAATAATGTTAGAGCATCTGATACTCTTGATTTTAGACCAAGAGTAGCAACATTTACAGCCACAACATCCTCACCATTTGCTTTTGATTCAAGAACTTTTGGAACAACAGGAACTAACCCATCACTTGTGATTGCTCCTGAAGAAAGCTCAATACTAGGTTATAGTTTTTATCTACCAAGAATTGACAAGGTTGTATTAGATAGTCTAGAAAATTTATCAGTTGTTAAGGGTGTATCTTCAGTTGATCCTAAAGAACCTTTAAATGTTGAAGCTGCAATGACTATTGCAACCATTGAGTTACCTCCATATCTTTATGATCCTGATGATGCAAAAGTGAGAATGGTAGACAATAAGAGATTTACCATGAGAGATATTGGTAAATTAGAAGATCGTATAGACACTTTAGAAACTGTTACATCTTTAAGTTTACTTGAACTTGACACGAAAACTTTACAAATTCAAGATGCTGATGGTCTATCAAGATTTAAAACAGGATTCTTTGTTGATGATTTTAAAAATAATAATCTTCTTGATATTACAAACCCTGATTGTAAATGTGATGTAAATACTGAAACTCAAGAATTAGAATCACCATTAGATTTTTATTCAATCAAACCTGAAATTGCAGTATCAGCAACCTTAAATGTAGATGAGATTGATTTATCTTCTGATTTAGAATTACTTGATACTAATTTGAGAAAAACAGGTGATATGATTACTCTTAATTATGATGAAACAGTCCTTTTAGATCAACCTCTAGCATCAAGAACAGAGAATGTAAACCCATTTAACATTGTTAAATTTGAAGGTAACATCACACTTAATCCAGCTTCCGATAATTGGACTCGAAATGTTACAATTCAAGGCGGTGAAAGAACAGTTACTGGTGATACACAGGGTACATTTATTACAGAAGTCAAAAGTGGTAGTAAACCCGATGAACATATTCGATCAAGAAATGTCGCTTTTACTGCAAATGGATTAAAACCATTTACAAGATATTATCCTTTCTTTGATGGCACCAGTGGAATTGATATAATTCCAAAACTAATCGAAATTACGATGGTATCTGGATCTTTCCAATCGAATGAAACTGTAATATCTGATAATAATGAAATTATTTTTAGAATATGTCAACCAAATCATAAAACTGGTGATATTGATAATCCAACAACTACATTTAAAAATAATCCATATAATACATCAATTACTTTACCAACAGGATATTCAGCATCTACAACAGTGTTAAATGTTGACATTGCTGCTTTATCAGAAGAAGCACAAGGAAGATTTTTTGGAAGAATATCATCTGGTATGACATTATTAGGTCAGAGAAGCGGTGCTGTGGCAACTGTATCTAATATAAGAATAATTACAGATACCTTTGGTGATGTGTATGGATCATTCTTCTTTAGAAATCCACTTACAATACCTGCTCCAGAATTAAGATTTAGAAATGGAACTAGATCATTTAAATTAACATCAAGTCCAAACAATGCAATAGCATTAGCAGGTGAACCATCAATTAGTAGTGCTGAAACCACTTATAGAACCAGTGGTATTGTAGATGAATTTGTACAAACCACCGTTACAATCAGAGTTCCACCACCACCTCCTGTTCCTGTTATAATAAATGTAACTAATGTTACTCAAAATATAACAAACGTTACAAATATTACTAGAGTTACAAGAGTTGATGATGACGATCCTTTAGCACAAACATTTACTGTTGATGAAACAGGTTGTTATCTATCATCACTTCAAATATTCTTGGCGAAAAAAGATGAGAATGAAAAACTACACATTCAAGTTAGGACAACTGAATTAGGTACTCCAACAAACAAAATGGTTGTTGATTATGCTCATGTTTCTCTTGAACCATCTCAAATTAGTGTTTCTCCTGATGCATCTGTACCAACCACGGTTACATTTTCATCTCCAATTTATTTACAACCAAATGAAACTTTTGCTGTTGTTCTTCTCGCACCAACTACAAATAATTATGAAGCATGGATTGCAAGAATGGGAGAAGCAACTGTTGATACCCAAAGTCTACCAAACACTGAAAGTGTAATTATTACAAATCAGTATCTGGGTGGTAGTTTGTTCAGATCACAAAACGGATCTATTTGGACTGCAAACCAATTTGAAGATATGAAGATTAAATTAAATAAGTGTAATTTCTTATCTAATCTTGGTACTTTATATCTTTATAATCCAAAACTTGGAAACAGAAACGCACAAACACCAAGACTATTACCAAACGCTATAACTGTATTACCAAGAAAAGTAAGAGTTCCTATAGATACGATTACAACTGGTAGTGCACTAGACACCGCATTGGGAATAGGTGTTAGCGTAAGTTTTGGAAATGTTTTACCATTCCCAAGTGGAATTATTGAAAATAAAGGTGGAACAGCTAACTCGTTAACTGCAAGTATTGTTGGTGCTGGATATTCACCTGGTATTTTTAGTAGTGTTCCTTTGTATAATATCACTGGTAGTGGTGAAGATGCCACTGCAAATGTGACTATAAACGCAGATGGAAAAGTATCTAGTATATCAGTCGGTGCTGGTGGAACTGGATATGTTAAAGGTGATATTTTAGGTATCACAACTGCAAATGTAGCGAAAGGAAAAGGTGCTCAAATTACTGTAGCATCATTGGGTGATGTTGATACTTTATATCTAACTAATGTGCAGGGTGAGACATTTGCTAATGATTCAGATATATATTATTTTGATCCCACTAATACTAGACAAATTGTAACTTCAAAAAAAGTTCATGGTGAAGCAAGTGTTGTTAGTCCACTTAATGAAGGAAATGTATTTGAAGTTCAACACTACAGCCATGGTATGAAATCTGATAATAACAAAGTTCAAATTTCTGATATTCATCCAGACACTGTTCCAGTTAAATTGGTTGATAGGATGACAGTATCTTCATCAACAATAAATGTTGGAGCATCAAATACATCGTATTTTGCAAACTATGAGGGTATATCAACTGCATCAGCAGGTTATGCTAAAATTGGTCAAGAGATTATTTACTATAATAGTGTCAGTGCAGATGGTAATTTAGGAATAGGAACAAGAGCAATTGATAATACTGTTGCACAACCTCATAATGTTGATGATTTGGTTTACAAATATGAGATGAATGGTATTTCTTTGATAGGAATAAACACGACACATTCAATGAGTTCAACTTTAAATGATTTTCAGGATATTGATAAATTCTATCTATCTGCTGGAAGAGGAATTCGACAGTCTGGAAATTCACAAGTTAGTTTTACTAATGAAAAAACTACTGGTGGTAGAAACATATTTGTATCTAAAAATTTCCAATACAATGCCATACTTCCAAAATTTAATGTGTTAACACCTGGAGAAAATACAGGATTGTCAGCACAATTAAGATCTACATCTGGTACAAGTGCAGGTGGTTCAGAAGTATCATTCGTTGATCAGGGTTATGAAAGTGTAGAACTTAACCAGTTGAATAAATTATCATCTACTAGGATAATTGCTTCAGAGGTTAATGAATTGCAATACCTTACAAACTTACCAAAAAATAAATCAACTACTCTATCGGTTCAATTTACATCTAATGATTCAAACCTATCACCAATGTTAGATTTACAAAACGGAACTTTAATATTACAAAGAAACAAATTAAATAAACCTGTTTCTGATTATACTAATGATTCAAGAGTAAATGAAACTTCAGGTGATCCACATGCTTCTGTTTATATTTCAAATCGTATAAATCTTAAGCAACCAGCATCATCACTTAAAGTTTTAGTAGGTGCATTTAGACACTCATCAGCAGACTTTAGAGTTCTTTATCAACTATTCAGATCAGATTCAAGTGAAGTTGATCAAACATTTGAACTATTTCCTGGTTTTAGTAATTTAACAGATACTGATGATGATGGATTTGGTGATTCGATCATAGATGTTAATTTAAATAATGGTTTACCAGATGCTCTTGTTACTTCTAGTGGAAACGATGAGTTTAAAGAATATCAATTTAGTGTTGATGATTTAGAAAGTTTTACAGGATTCAAGATTAAAATCGTATCAAGTGGAATTGACGAAGCAAATTCAACTAGATTTAAAGACTTAAGAGTGATAGCATTGGCATGATACCTGTTGACGGACATAAAAATCTGTACAGAGATGAAAATTCTGGTGCCATCTTAAACACTGACTCATCTGGATATAATCAGTACATGCAAATGAAAGCATCGAAACTAACTCAAAGAGAGGAGTTGGATAAAATTAAGGCAGATATCGATGAAATTAAGTTTCTATTAAAACAGATTATAAATATTCCTAGATCCTAATATTATTAATAGATGGCAGCCGTTTATGTGAGTAATCTGGTATTAAATACTGGAACTACATTTTCACAAACTTTTACACTAGAGGACAGCGAATCAAACTCTCTTTTGGATTTAACAGGTTTTACTGTTCAATCTCAAATGAAAAAACATCCAAGTAGTTCTACAAAGACTACTTTTGATGCCACTGTACTAAATGCATCAGGTGGTGTAATAAGAGTTGGATTAGCATCCACAGCAAGCGTTGGGTTAAAGGCTGGAAGATATGTTTATGATGTTTTAATTACTGACAGCAGTAATACAGTGACAAGAGTTGTCGAAGGATCTGTATTAGTTAGAGCTGGAGTGACTACGCAGTAATGGCAAACATCAAAGTCCGTGTCGGACAACAAAATGCTACTAAAGTTGTTTCCTCATTGTCGGGAACAAGAACCATTAGTTTGGCAAGTTTAAGTGACGTTGATATTGGAAGTGGTTTACAGAATGGTCAAGTTTTAGTATTTAACGCAACAACACAAAAATTTGAAACTACATTAGACCTTACACCAGGTGTGACGCAGAATTTAGATATTAATGGAGGTAGCTTCTAATGGCAAGTATTATAAGAGTTAAAAGATCGACTGGAACATCAGCACCAGCTAGTTTAAATTTTGGTGAACTTGGTTTAACAGTCGGTGTGGGAACACATGGTAATTTAGGTGGAAGAATATTTGCTGGAGATAATTCATCAAATCCACAAGTCATAGGTGGAAGATATTTTACAGATTTATTAAGTATTGAACCAGGTAAAGTTGAGGGTCAAATAAACCCAACAACTGGTGCGAATGGATTTGTACCAATATTAGACAGTGCTCGTAAAGTTGACCAATGGAACGTAGATAATTTAAGATTAGATGGTAATACTATTTCGTCACAAGATAATGATGGAAATATTATATTTGATCCAAATGGAACTGGATCAGTTGTTGTTATTGACGATACATTTTTAGTTTTTGGAAACAGTGGTGACGCAAAAATAGAATATGATGAAGATGGTACTGATCTCATACAAGTAACTGGTGTAAAATGGAGATATAATGTACCGATTGAAGTCAATGAATTATCAGTTGTAGGTGTATCAACTCTGAATAGTTCTGGTGGTATTACAACTACTGGTGGTGATTTGTATGTTGGTGGAGATTTATTCATTCAGGATGATTTGATTCTTGATGAAGCAACTACAAGGAATTTAAATGTAACTGGCATTGCTACAGTTCAAGATAAATTACATCTTTTAGATAATGATGTTGCACACTTTGGTGGATCTTTAGGTGAGGATGGAGATTTACAGATATCACATTCAGGTTCTCATAGTTTAATTAAAGATACTGGAACAGGTGATTTACGTATATCAGGATCCAAAATTGATATTCGTAATGCTGCAAATACTGAACAACTAGCATCATTTACTGAAGATGGATCTGTAGAATTATTCTTCAATAATGCAAACAAACTTCAGACTCGTATCGATGGTGTTAACATTAATGGAACAACTGAAACTGATGCACTACTAGTAACTGGCGTATCAACGTATCAAGGACAATCAAACTTTACTGGTAAGATGATTGTTACTGGTGGTGTTGAAATTGATAATATTGGTATTTCATCAAATATCATCGCAACAAGATCAGGGGCAGGAAATCAACTATTCATCGACCCATATCCTGATGGGTTAAGTAATGAAGGAACTGTTATTATTAAGGGTGACTTACAAGTTGATGGTACACAGACTACTGTTAACTCATCTTCTGTTACTTCAAATGAATCAATATTCAGACTTGGAGATGTAACAAGTTCAAGAACAGTTACTGCAACTGTCGGGACTGGTGCTTCTGTAATTACACTTGATTCAATCACTGGTATTAATACTGGTGACACACTTACCCATGCATCTTTACCAGGTGCTGGAAGAACAACAGTTCACTCATATAATACAGGAGCTAAAACTGTATCGATTGATGGCGTAACAACTGCTGGTATTGCAACTGCAACTCAAATTGTTGTTACTCATGCATTTGATACCAACGATGATCGTGGTATTTCATTCCAATATAATGTAGGTGTTGGAACTGCGAATACTAAAGAGGGATTCTTTGGTTATGATGACACAAACTCTAGATGGACTTATGTTCCAGATGCTACCATCACAAATGGTGTGGTTTCTGGTACAAAAGGTTTCCTAGATATTAAAGGAATATTTTACCAAGCAGGAGATTTTTCAACTAATGGTGTTGTATTCTTTGATTCAACAGGACTTCAGAACTCAACTGGATCTCCTGCTGCAGGTATCAGTACATCTAACGCTGTCTTAACGACAACTGCTGCTGGTACTCCAACTTGGACAGATACCCTAGATGGGGGCACTTTTTGAACGTATTAACAAATGACACAAAATAATGATGTTGACATTAACGTATTGATTCAAATTTATAATCAAAAATTGTCAGCAATTTCAAATCAAAATGTTCTTTTAGAAGCAAAAATTCAAACTTTAACTCAAGATTTTTTAGAAGAAAAGACTGAATTATTAAAGCAACTAAAAGAAATACAAGATAAACATGACGAATTATTAGCAGATCTAGAAGAGGAAGATGGCGAAACCAGCAAGTAGGACACAATTAATCGATTATTGTTTAAGGAAACTTGGTGCACCAGTCCTTGAGATTAATGTTGATGATGATCAAATTGATGATCTAGTAGATGATGCAATACAACTCTTTAATGAAAGACACTTTGATGGTGTCGAAAGAATGTATCTTAAATATCAATTTACTCAAGACGATATTGATAGAGGATCTGCAAGAAGTGACAGTGATAGTAATAATACTGCTGGTATTGTAACCACCACAGGAACATCAACTGCGATAAGTGGTTATGGAACAACCACTGCAAGTTTTGTAGAAAACTCTAATTTTATACAAGTTCCAGATTCTGTTATCGGAATTGAAAAAATATTTAAGTTTGATTCCAGTTCAATTTCTGCTGGAATGTTCAGTATTAAATATCAATTGTTTCTAAACGATCTATACTATTTCAATTCAGTGGAGTTGCTACAATACTCCATGACAAAAAGGTATTTGGAAGATATAGATTTTTTACTAACACCTGATAAACAAATAAGATTTAATAAAAGACAAAATAGATTATATTTAGATTTAGATTATGGATCACAAACAGTTGATAATTTTCTTGTAATTGATTGCTTCAGAGCATTAGATCCAGATGATTTTACAAAAGTCTACAATGATCCATTTCTTAAATTGTACCTTACACTTTTGATTAAAAGACAGTGGGGGCAAAATTTAATTAAATTCAAGGGAGTTAAGTTACCTGGTGGAATTGAATTAAATGGTAGAGAAATATATGAAGATGCAGAAAGAGACATCGTTGCATTGAAAGATAAGATGATGCTTGAGTATGAATTACCACCTCTTGATTTCATAGGATAATGAGACATGGCTTTAAATCCCTTCTTTCTACAAGGATCTCCAAGTGAGCAAAGACTCGTTCAAGATTTAATTAATGAACAGTTAGGAATTTATGGTGTCGAAGTTACCTATATTCCAAGAAAATTTGTAAATAGACAGACAATAATTGAAGAGGTACAGCAAGCAAAGTTTGATGATAACTTTAGTATTGAAGCTTATGTAAACACATATGAGGGATATGGTGGTCAAGGAGATATTATGACCAAATTTGGTATGAGTTTGAGAGATGAATTAACTCTTACTATATCAAGAGAAAGATTTGAAGATTTTATCGGAGCATTTTTAACTGCACTACCAGATGATGAAATTATTGTAGATACAAGACCAAGAGAAGGAGATCTTGTATATTTTCCATTAGGACAGAGATTATTTGAAATAAAATTTGTAGAACATGAAGAACCTTTTTATCAGTTAGGTAAAAATTATGTTTATCAATTAAAATGTGAATTATTTGAATATGAAGGTGAAGTTATCGATACTTCCATTGATGACATTGACACTCAAGTTGAAGATGAAGGATTTATTACTACATTAAATTTAGTGAGTGCTGGAACAACTGCTACAGCCACTGCAGTTCTTTCACAACCTACTGGATACGTAAGAGAATTATTCTTAACAAATGATGGTAGTGGATATACAACAACTCCAACAGTCGCAATATCTACAGCACCTGGTGCTGCTGGTGTAAGTGCTACAGCGGTAGCAATCACAACAACAAGGGCGGGAGTTCAATCTATTGATAGAATTGTACTAACAAATGCTGGTTCTGGTTATACATCACCACCTACAATAACAATAATCGGTGGAAACGGAACTGGTGCGATTGCAACCTGCTCAATCGAAACTACACAGAAAGGTGTTATAAGTTACACAGTTACTAATCAAGGTGGTGGGTATTCTACTGTTCCTACAATCACAGTTGCTGGTCCGACTGGTTCAGGCACCACATCAACTGCAGAAGCAGTCATCAATGCAGATAAGCAGGTTACTTCAATTCGCGTCACAAATCCTGGTATCGGATATACTCAAGTTCCAGCAGTATCCTTCTCTGCCCCTGCAGCAGTTGGATTAGGTACTTTCTACTATAATGAGATTATAAGGGGTGAAACATCGCTTACAGAGGCAAGAGTAAGGTCTTGGGATGTAGATACAAAGATACTGAAAGTTGCAAATGTTGGTATTGGTTCAACTATATCTGGATTTATACCTGGTGAAACAATTATTGGAACTGGATCGACAATATCTGGAGAATTTGCATCTTACACATTGGGATCATATGATAATCGAGATATATATGATGAGTATGATTCTAATGACGAATTAGAATCAGAGGCAGATTCCATGATTGATTTTACTGAAACTAACCCATTTGGACAATACTAATGTTAGGTACTTATTTTTATCATCAAATATTAAGAAAGACTGTCGTAGCGTTTGGTACGATTTTTAATGACATTCGTATTCGACATAAAAGTTCGACTAGTCAACCTGGTGGTGAGTTAAGAGTGCCATTGGCATATGGTCCTATGCAAAAGTTTTTGGCAAGATTAGAACAACAACCAGAATTAAACAGAGCTGTTCAAATTACTTTACCTAGAATGTCATTTGAGATGACAAATATCTCATATGATCCAACAAGAAAATCTGGAATTACACAAACATTTAAGGCATCCGATGGAACTAATTTAAGAAAAGTATTCATGCCTGTTCCATATAATATTGGATTTGAACTTAATATTCTTGTAAAATTAAATGATGATGCTCTACAAATTGTCGAACAGATATTACCATTTTTTCAACCATCTTTTAATTTAACCATTGATTTAGTAGATTCAATTGGAGAGAAAAGAGACATACCTGTTGTGTTAGATAATATTTCATTTCAAGATGATTATGAAGGTGATTTCTTAACTCGGAGAGCATTAATATACACATTAACATTTACTGCAAAAACATATCTATTTGGTCCTGTTGCCGATACTACAGATGGTTTAATTAAGAAAGTTCAGGTTGATTACTATGCAGATACAAATCAACAAACAGCGAAACGTGAAGTTAGATATTCTGCTACACCAAAAGCGTTACAAGATTATAATTCCGATAATACCGCAACTCTTCGTGAGGCATTAACAAAATCAAAAACAAGATTTGCAGTTAATGACTCTAGTAATTTTGCAGTAGGTAATCGAATCATTATAGATAATGAAATTATGAAAATTACTGAAATACCTGATGCTCTAACATTAGTTGTTGATCGTGGTGTTGATGGAACATCAAAAGCAACTCATATTGAAAATATCTTTATTAATGTATTGAGTGCTGCTGATGATTCATTAGTTGATATTGATGATAATTTTGGATTCAATGAAACAACTGCTTTCTATACTGATGGTAGAGTTTACAGTCCAACCCAGAGAAATGATGTCTAGTTTTGATTCTATTGATGAGGCTTTAAATATAGAGTCTGAAATTGTTCCAACACCAAAAGGTGAAAAGAACGAGTTGAAGAGTGTGAATGGAGAAGACGTAGATAAAGATTATGATTATACGAGAGGAAATTTATATTCTCTAATTGAAAAAGGACAAGAGGCAATTAATGGTATTATGGAAGTTGCAGGTGAAACTGCTAGTCCCAGAGCATATGAAGTTGCTGGTCAGTTGATTAAGAGTGTAGCAGATACAACTGATAAATTATTAGATTTACAAAAAAAAGTTAAAGAAGTAAATGAAGATGATAATAAAAGTAATAAAAATGTCACAAATAACGCTCTATTTGTAGGATCTACATCAGAGTTGTCAAAATTGATAAAACAAGGTTTTCTAAATAATAAGGACAATTCTGACGCTACTTAATAATTGTGAAGAAATGTAAAATTGGTTACTACTATTGCTACACTGATAAAAAGTGTAAGAAGATTCCTGTCGGATATCGTAGGGGATTAGGTGGTTATCTTCGTAAAGAAACTGAAGATGATAAAAAGAATGGAAATGGAAATGGACATTCAAACGGAAACGGAAACGGAAAAGGAAATGGAAATGGTCACAGCAATTCTAACGGTGGTAACGGTGGCAATGGTGGTGGCAATGGTGGTGGAAATGGAGGAGGAATGAGTGAAGGATTTGATGGTAAGAGAATTAAAAAAATTGTAAAACAACTTCGTAAATCTACCAAGATGCATAAAGCACAGGCAGATTATCTTGATAAAATGAGTTCTAATGAAAATTGTGGTTGTGGTCAAACACCTTGTAAAACTTATGGTAAAAAAAATATGAAGGAAGATAAAGGTGATCATGAACCAGAAATGATTCGCAATCAATTGAAAACAGCGAAGAGAGCATCAAAAACAATAAAAAAACACACTCACAAAAAAGATAATTTTAAAGCATGGGTACAATCAAAAATTACAAAGGCATCTGATTATTTGGATACCGCTGCTGATTATCTTGATAGTAAAGAGGTAAAGGAGGAATCTAATCCTCGCATTCCTCGTAAGAAAGGACAACCTGCAAATTCTAAAAAACATTCTGATTTATATACTGATGAAAATCCTAAAGGCACTATTCACGGACTTGGTTTTAAGGATGTGGCTTCTGCAAAGGCATCTGTCACAAAAATACGTAATTCTTCAAGATCGCATGCTCATAAAATTCAAGCAGCTGTTGCTATGGAACAAAGAGCAAGGGAAATGGGAAAAACTTCTGAAGCAGCAGTCTATCGAAAGTATATCAACTCGATGAAAAAGAAAACTAAAAAGATGAATGAAGCAGCAAATCCTGCACAGCAAGCTGCCATCGCTATAAATATGAAGAAGAAGGGTAAAAAACCAAAAAACATGAATGAAGGTTCTTTACACAAATGGTTCAAAGGTTCTAAATCCAAAGACGGAAAAGGTGGTTGGGTAAATGTAGTCACAGGTGGAACTTGTGCAAGTGATGAACCTGGTGAAGGTACACCTAAATGTGTTTCATCTGCTAAACGTGCCAGCATGTCAAAAGCAGAAAGATTATCCGCTGCTCGTCGTAAAAAGAAAGCAGATCCTGGTCAACAAGCAAAATCTGGTGCTGCAAAACCAACATACGTATCAACTGACAGTCCAAGGAAGAAAAAAATGAAAGAATCTTATGGTGGAAAAGGAGTTTCAAGAAAGGCAAAATTAATGTCTATACACCCACCCACAGCACAAGCAGCAATTAAAAATATTCCTACAGAAACAGACAGAGGTGCAGGAAACAAAGCTAAAAGGAGAGCAGGTATGCCAGTAGAGAAGAAAAGTCCAACCTACAAAGCGTTAGTTGTTAACAGAGAAGAATATTCAAATTGGAGAGATAATTTTGAATTTAATGAAGAAAAACATATTCCAAAAAATGTGAAAAAAATCGCTAAAGAATTAGACGCTGCTGTTAAAATGCATACAAGTCAGGCAAAAAGATTAAGAAAGGCAGGTATTGGTGAGGGATTTTCTACAACAGGTATGGCAAAAGGATCTGGCAAACCATCTGGTGTTATGAAAGATTTTCTTGACAAGAAAGCAAAAAAATTAGAAAAGCAAAAGGCATCACAATCTCAAGCTGCTAAAAATAATCCTCATTTTGATAGTACACAACCATCACCATCAGGTAGAAACAAATATGAAGAGGCAGAATATATTGATTTACCTCTTCAGGTTGAAATACCAAATAATATGAGAGATTTTAATAGAGGATTAATGTTCCGTGAAAGTCTTGAGAATGATAGAGGTATGCTCTTTATTTTTGATAGTGTTGGTCAACATTCATTCTTTATGAGAAATACATCAATACCTCTTGATGTTGCATTTGTCACAGAAGATGGAATTATTGATAGTATCAAAGAATTAGAACCTAATAGTGAAACACCTGTCACCTCTGACGGACAAATCATTTATGCTATTGAGGTAAATCGTGGTTGGTTCTCTGATAATAATGTAGAGGTTGGAGATGAATTAGTTATTAGTGAAGTTAAAGACAAAAAAGGAAAGGGCAGTGGATCAAAAGATGCTTGTTACCATAAGGTCAAGTCAAGGTATTCCGTATGGCCATCAGCATATGCGTCAGGTGCATTAGTTAAGTGTCGTAAAGTCGGTGCTGCAAACTGGGGAAATAGTCGTAAAGAGAGTGTTGACATAAATAACTCTGACGGTCAATTGATAGCAGATGTTACAGACATCATAGGACCTAATGATCTCAAACCAGTTACCAACGAAAATGGTCAGTGGGCAGGGACAAAACAGATCACCGAGGCAAAGAAGTGCTGGCCTGGTTACGAAAAAAAGGGCACAAAGATGATGTTCGGAAAGAGATATAATAATTGTGTAAAAAAAGAGGAACTCTCCAATTGGAGGCAAGAATTAAATGTCACAGAAGCATCAGCAGCATGGCAACGAAAAGAGGGAAAAAATAAGGCAGGAGGACTTAATGAAAAAGGCAGAAAAAGTTACGAACGCCAAAATCCTGGATCTGACCTTAAAGCACCTAGCAAGAAAGTTGGAAACCCCCGCAGGGCATCGTTCTGTGCTCGAATGAAAGGGATGAAGAAGAAGTTAACAAGTAGTAAAACTGCTAACGATCCTGACTCAAGAATAAATAAGTCTTTGAGAAAGTGGAATTGCTAGTGAACTATGAGTGATAATGTATATCTTGGCAATCCAAATTTAAAAAAAGCAAATACTCCTATTGAATTTACAAAGGAGAATGTTGTTGAATTTTTAAAGTGTAAAGAAGATCCTGTATATTTTGCAAAAAATTATATTAAAATAGTTTCTCTTGATGAGGGATTAGTGCCTTTCAACTTATATCCCTTTCAAGAAAAATTAGTTAATAACTTTCATACTAATCGATTTAATATCTGTAAGATGCCTCGTCAGACTGGTAAGTCAACGACTGTGGTATCTTATTTGCTTCATTATGCAGTTTTTAATGATAATGTAAACATTGGTATTCTTGCAAACAAAGCAAAGATTGCAATTGATCTATTAGGTAGATTACAAACAGCATATGAAAATTTACCAAAATGGATGCAACAAGGTATAATTGCATGGAATAAGGGATCATTAGAATTAGAAAATGGATCAAAAATATTAGCAGCTTCTACATCAGCATCCGCTGTTCGTGGTATGTCATTTAATATTCTATTCTTGGACGAATTTGCTTTCGTTCCAAATCATGTTGCAGATGACTTCTTTGCATCTGTATATCCTACAATCTCCTCTGGTACACAGACAAAAGTTATAATCGTATCTACACCTCGTGGTATGAATCACTTTTATCGGATGTGGCATGATGCAGAGAGGGGTAAAAGTGAATACGTTCCAACAGATGTTCATTGGTCTGAAGTTCCTGGTCGTGACGCACTATGGAAGGAACAAACTATTGCTAACACATCAGAGCAACAATTTAAAGTTGAGTTTGAGTGTGAATTTCTAGGATCTGTTAATACACTTATAAGTCCAGCAAAACTTAAGAATATGGTGTATGAGGCACCGATAATGAAAAATGCAGGATTAGACATCTATGAAAATTGTATTCCAGAACATAATTATCTCATGACTGTTGATGTTGCAAGAGGTATTGGAAATGATTATTCTGCATTCATAGTATATGACATAACTAATTTTCCATATAAGGTAGTAGCAAAATATCGAAATAATGAAATCAAACCTATGTTGTTTCCTAGCATCATATACGATGTAGCTAGAGGATATAATAATTCATTCATACTATGTGAGGTAAATGATATTGGAGATCAAGTTGCTAGTATCTTACATTTTGATTTAGAGTATGATAATGTTTTGATGTGCTCAATGAGAGGTCGTGCAGGTCAAATCGTTGGATCGGGTTTTTCTGGGAAAAAATCTCAACTTGGTGTAAGAATGACTGCTGCAGTCAAAAAACTTGGTTGTTCTAATTTAAAAACACTATTAGAAGATGATAAATTGTTAACTGTTGATTATGATATCATATCTGAATTAACAACTTTTTCTCAAAAACATAATTCATTTGAAGCAGAAGAAGGATGTAATGATGACCTTGCGATGTGCCTTGTGATATTCTCTTGGTTAGTTGCACAAGATTATTTTAAAGAAATGACTGACAATGATGTGAGAAAGAGAATATACGAAGAGCAAAAGAATCAAATAGAACAAGACATGGCACCATTTGGTTTTATTGCTGATGGACTAGATGATGATAGTTTTGTAGACAAAAACGGAGAAAGATGGTATGCTGATGAATACGGTGATAGATCTTATATGTGGGATTACTATTAATGACTTATTTTCTTCTGGTTAGTTCAAGTTTTTTTAATTTTTGTTTTTACATTTTTGCGATAGGATTTGTTATCTCTCTAATCCTAGAGCAAGTAGTAAGACAAGAGGGGAACGAGAAGAATATTTTTATTGTCATGACAAATCGAAAATTTTGTTGGCAACAAGCATGGATAGTTAATGTCTTCTGGTTTATATGTAATATCGGATTGTATTTTGCATCCAAAAATATGCAACCGATGGGAGATTCATTTTGGGACGGTGCATTATGATATTCAAACACTGGAAATTAAAACGTTTATTATCTAAATCTTTCCCTAATAAAAAAATTTTTGTGACTGATAATAAAGATGGATCACAAACAATTCTTATTACATAATGGATTTAGATGGTCAAGTAGAATTAGAACATTTACTGTTCACAGAAAGAAAATGTAGAGTCTGTGGAGAGGTAAAGAATTTACTAGAAGACTTTTACTTGACTCATAAAAATAGAAACTCATTACCATCCTCATACGCATATGAGTGTAAAGTATGTACAATAAAAAGAATTGTAACGAATAGAAAGAAGAAAAGAATATTTTCTGATTGGGCATACCCAGATTGGTAGTGTTCATGTGATGTTTCCCCGTTGAAAATATACTTTTCAATAAATAATTTCAGAATAAATCTGAGATTCGGAGAGTAAAGATGCCACTAAATTTAGCATCTCCTGGAATTGTAGTAAGAGAGGTTGACCTTACCATTGGTAGAGTTGATACAGCAACTGATAAAGTTGGTGCTATCGTCGCTCCATTTGCGAAAGGACCTGTCAACGAACCAATCCTTGTAGAGAATGAGCAAGACCTGTTAGATAATTTTGGTGAACCATCTGAAACTGACAAACACTTTGAGCACTTCATGGTAGCTCAATCATACTTGGCCTACGGTGGAGTAATGAGAGTCGTCAGAGCAGGTGATGTTGATTTAACAAATGCATTTGTAGGAACTGCGACAAGTATTAGAATAGACAGCACAGAAGATTATAACAATAAGGGTTATGATACAAGCACCATCACAGGTGTTACATTCGCAGCACGAAATCCTGGTTCATGGGCAAATGGACTCAAGGTTGCACTGATTGATAGTAAAGCAGATCAGGTATTAACAGTTGGAGTCAGCACACTTACAGTTGGTGTTGGAGTTACACAGGCAGTTCCAGCAAATACAGTTGTGGCAGGTGTTGGAGGAACATCAGTATTAGATGGATACTTTAAGGGAATTGTTACTGGTGTTACTGGAGCAGACATTGAGGTAAAATTCGTCGCTCATGTATCTGCTGCTGGTGTTGAAACTTCAAAGGACTATCAACCTGGTGGAGCATATCAGTTCAGCACAGGTGCAACTGGTGGTTTATTAAGTTATGAAGTTGCATCAAATGCAGGTGGTGGAAGCACAACCACAGTTTCTGGAGTATCTGATTGGTTTGATCAGCAAACAATTGAATTATCAAATTCAACAATTAAATGGAACAACATCTCTGATCGTCCAGGCACATCAACTTTCGCATCATCAAGAAGTTCTAGATTTGATGAAGTTCATGTTGTTGTATATGATGATCAAGGTAAAGTTACAGGAAATGCTGGAACAGTTTTAGAAAAACACTTAAATCTTTCAAAAGCAAAAGACGCTGAATTTTCTGCTGGAACACCTGCATATTGGAGAAAATATCTCTATAATAATTCAACAAACATATTTGGTGGTAGTGCACCCGCTGGAATTACAACTACTAACTTCCAGTCTGGTGGATTCACTTTTGCATCAGACAATGGATGGGATCAGAATGCACAGGGTATAAGCTATGCGGGTGCAGGATCTACAACACTTACTTTGGGTGGAAAAGAATCAGGTCCAGATGATAGAGGTAAGAACTATGGTGGAACTGCAGATACAACTGAAGCTGGTTCATTCACAGTTACAATCGGTGATTTAGGAACTGGTTACGACTTGTTTGAAAATCCAGAGGAGACTGATGTAGACTTCCTACTTATGGGTTCTTCAAACTACACTAAAGAAGAGTCACAAGCATTAGCAAACAAAATTATTTCAATCGCTGAATTAAGAAAAGATGCTATCGCATTTGTTTCACCTAACAGAGGATCATTCTTAAATGATACCGCTTCTGGATCAGTTACAGTTTTCTCAAATTCACAGATTACTGACAACCTAGTCAGTTACTTCTCACCAATCACATCAACTACATTCGGTGTATTTGATAGTGGTTACAAATACATGTATGATCGTTTCAATGATACATTCCGATATGTTCCAATGAATGGAGACATTGCAGGAACATGTGCAAGAAATGACATTAACAATTTCCCTTGGTTCTCACCAGCGGGAACAGCAAGAGGTACAATCCTCAATGCAGTTAAACTTGCATACAATCCAAATCAATCACAGAGAGATACACTTTACTCGAATAGAGTAAACCCAGTTATCTTCTCACCTGGTGCGGGAATAATTCTATTTGGTGATAAAACAGGATTTGGAAAAGCATCGGCATTTGATCGTATCAATGTTCGTAGATTATTCATTTTCCTTGAAAATGCAATCAAATCTGCTGCGAGAGATCAATTATTTGAGTTCAATGATGAGATTACAAGAACTAATTTCATTAACATAGTTGAACCATTCTTACGTGATGTTCAATCAAAACGTGGAATATTTGATTTCAGAGTTATTTGTGATGAGACAAATAACACCGCTGCTATTATAGATAGTAACGAATTTGTGGCAGACATCTTTATTAAACCATCGAGATCAATTAACTTTATCGGTCTCACCTTTGTTGCTACAAGAACTGGCATCTCATTTGATGAAGTCATTGGTTCTGTTTAATTAAATTAGAGGTATAAAAACAAATGGCAACCCAACTTAACAGACCACCATTAAGAAAGATTACCGATTTCAAGAGTAAATTGATCGGTGGTGGTGCAAGACCTAATCTATTTGAAGTTGAACTTGCTTTCCCAGAGGAGATTGCAATTGACAACGATGTAAAGGAAAAGGCAAGGTTCTTGGTGAAGGCAGCTGCACTTCCTGCATCTAACATCACTCCAATTGATGTTAACTTTAGAGGTAGGATTCTTAAGATTGCTGGAGACAGAACCTTTGATACATGGACAATTACAGTTATTAACGATACTGACTTTGCAATTCGTTCCGCTTTTGAGAAGTGGATGAATTCCATTAACAGATTGTCTGATGCAACAGGTACAAACAATCCAGCAGATTATCAAGAAGATGCTTACGTTCACCAATTAGATCGTGATGGATCTACATTAAGGACATACAGATTCTATGATGTTTTCCCAACTCAAATTAGTCAGGTTGATTTATCATATGAGACAGTTGACACCATTCAGGAGTTTACTGTAGAATTACAAGTACTATACTATGAATCAATCAAAGGAGTAGGAGCTAATGCTGGAGGAGAAAGCATTACCTAAAACTGATAAATAGTGCTATAATAGAATAAAAAGCAGGTTATACTATGCCAAGACTATTTGGGTTCTCTATTGATGACCAACAACAAAAACCACCATCGGTAGTCGCTCCCGTCCCCAAAACCAATGAGGACGGAGTTGACAACTATATCGCTAGTGGTTTTTATGGTCAATACGTAGATATTGAAGGAGTTTATAGAACAGAATACGATTTAATGAAGAGATATCGTGAGATGGTTCTTCATCCAGAAGCAGATTCTGCAGTCGAAGATGTTGTAAATGAAGCAATAGTCAGTGATTTATATGATTCACCAGTAGAGATAGAATTAAGTAACTTAAACGCAAGCGATAAATTAAAAGATAAAATTCGTGAGGAATTCAAATACATCAAAGAGATGATGGATTTTGATAAAAAGGCACACGAAATTTTTAGAAATTGGTATGTAGATGGTAGATTATATTATCTAAAAGTCATTGACACTAAAAGACCACAGGATGGAATACAAGAAGTAAGATATATTGATCCGATGAAGATGAAATTCATTCGGAAAGAAAAGAAAAAAGATCAAAATGAAAATATAGTTTCAAACAGAGCAGTTGATATTCGTCAAGCAGTTTATCCAGATATAGATGAATATTACTTATACACACCTAAACCTAATTTTCCAACACAGTTTTTCTCAAGTGGTAGTCCTGCAAGTGGAAAAGGTGGTATTCAAATTGCAAAAGATTCAATTTGTTATGTGACATCAGGTTTATTTGATCGTAATAAGGGAACTTGTTTATCATATTTACATAAGGCAATCAAATCATTAAATCAACTTCGTATGGTTGAGGACAGTCTTGTAATTTACAGATTATCAAGAGCACCAGAAAGAAGAATATTTTATATTGATGTGGGTAATCTTCCAAAGGTAAAAGCAGAACAATATCTAAAAGAAGTGATGAGTCGTTATCGTAATAAGTTAGTTTACGATGCTGGCACTGGTGAGATCAGAGATGATCGTAAATTTATGAGTATGATGGAGGATTTCTGGTTGCCTCGTA
>CEVB01082513.1_pt1 | contig 40334 bp, 28 predicted proteins | sample 531381 | NCBI WGS metagenome assembly CEVB01 (sample SAMEA2622763, study PRJEB7988) | marine metagenome | biome: marine biome (ENVO:00000447); feature: surface water layer (ENVO:00002042); material: "saline water (ENVO:00002010), including plankton (ENVO:xxxxxxxx)" | depth 5 m | reverse complement strand
CCAAATATCACCCTCTACTATACTAGGTGGTGCTATTCTATTACCTTCTTTTGTAGTTAAGAAATGATCAATACTATTAAATGTTAAATCAGGATGCCAATCATGGAATGATACCCAAGATTTAGTTTTAGGATCAAAACTTACAGTCCATGATACATCATCAAAATAAGTACTATCAGTTAAATCTATTGGTATAACTTGATCAACTTTTTCTGGATCTACTGTTTCTAAATATTCACATATATCATCACCACTTGGTAATGTTATAAGTGTTCCACCTTCACCACAAACTAATTCAAAACTTTCAACTAATCTTTGACAGTCAGGACATTCTTCTGAAAAAGGTGGTGTAGTTACAGTAGCATATCCTGGTGGACAAACAAATCTTGCTGCATTTTGAAATGCTTGACCTGTATCACTTCTAAATATATCATTTAATTCTTCTAAATTATTAGAATCTATTAACTCTTGTTCTGTATTATTAAATAGAGCACATGCAAAAGCACCAGGAGTGCTATTATCATTAGCAACAGCTCTAATCTTAGTACAACCTATAGGTAAATTAATTCTATATATAAATGCTCTTTGATATGGAACACTATCATCACCATATTGCATTGTGTAATTAGAACATCCACCATCAGGACATATAGGCTCTAAGTTATTTTCAATATAACCAGCAGTACCAAACATTGTTCCTGCACCTGTAGCTCCATTTGGATCAACATTTACAACTGTATTAAAACCAGCACCATTAATATCTGTTGATAATGTAAAACTATTATCTCCAGCTAAAAGAACATATAAAGGTAAAGTTCCTGGAAAATTAGGATCTGAGTTAAAATTTGGTTCATTACCATCTATAGTAACTGCAAAATTATATTGTAAAGAAGCAACTGAATTTCCTAAATTATCAAAAGCCCATACAGATAACTGATTTACAACACCAGTTTGACCACCAGGTGCAGGCATATCAACCCACCATCCATTTCCATATCCTGATGGTGATGCAGTACATGATTGATGATTAGTATTATTAGCACCATTAATCATTTTTACATCCTGAATATTTGTAGAAACATTACCTGCTGCATCAACAGGTACACCATTTCCATTATATCTATTAATAATTAATGGACAATCTTTTCCATATCTCCAAACTTGCTGTCTTTGTACTACAAGAGGATTACCTACTTGTTGAGCTAATACAACTTCCGTATCTAATACTTGTACACTAAATGCTTCATCTTGAAAAGTTCTCTCACAAAGACCTGTTGCATTATTAAAAGTAAATCCATCAGGACATTCACTTATTTGTGCTGCTCCTTCACATTCTGTTATATTATATACAAAACCTAACTCAGGATCAAATTCAATACATTCTTTAAGTTCTGATTTAGGTATATAATCTTTTTTACAGAAATAAACAATATCATTATTAATATCATAAACTGTTTGACAACCTGCAGCATTAACTGGATTATCACTATACTCTGGATAATCTTCTATACCAGGAAATGATTGTAATAATTTAGATGGTAAATATTTATTAAACCAGTTCTTCATTCCAAAGTTTGCAATATTAACTAAACTTCTACCATCATATTGGAATATCTTACCTTGCTCTTGTGATATATAGAATACACCACTAGGAGTATTAAGAACACTTCTTGAGCTTTCACAAGATCCATATTCATGTGATACATCAGAGTTAACAACGTTCTTTAAGTTTTTCATATTAAATAACTCTCCATCACCAAGTGTTATCTTTGTACCTAAATCAGTTGTAACTAAATCAACACCTCTAAACTGCATTGGTGATAATCTAGGGAATAAAATTAATGCACCATATTCAGAAATAGGTTTGATAGTATTTACTCTATCTTTAAAGTCATTATAGTTTAATGGTAAGAAAACTCTCCAGAAATCTCTTTTAGATTCTTTCTGTGCTTGTAAAGAATAGATAAGTCTTTTAGGATAATATGTATAACAAGTTTCTGCTACTTCAGGATTATAATCACGTGGTTGTATTTCACCAAAAGAAATTAGTTTAGTAAAGAATCTGTCAATACTTAATGATGGATCATACTTATAAAAGTTACCCATCTTTATTATGTCAGCATGAAATAATTGTTTTACATCTGTATATGTAGCATAATCATAAAATCTTTTTTCTGGCGGATCTTCAAAGTCTCTAAAATCAAGATTCATACTAGACTCTACAAAAAAATCATTTATACCACTACAGTGTGTATACATGTATGCATTACCTAATACAAATAAACCTCCTGGTACGTTTCCACTAGTAGGAACATTTTGCTGACCTTGAAAACCAAAATTTCCCCCTTGTTGTGGGCCTTGTTGACCACCTATATCATTACCAAAACCTGAAGCACCACCAACATTAAATGTTGAAACAGGATCTCTATCTAAATGCCAATAATCATTAGGTAGTGCAGTAGAAAAATTAAAGTTAAGATTCATGAGAGGTTTAACCATTTCATCTAATCTATACTTATTTGTATCCATCCAGAATCTAGGAAAAGGTATATTACTTTTTAATCTGTAATCATAACCTATCATATCTGGCTCTCCTTTTAAGAAGTCATACCAGAAAGGCATAATAGATTTTTCAGTATATCTATTTATATAAGTATCACCACCAAATAAAACTCCTGTAGTAAACTCAGTTAAAGTACTTACAGTAGTCATATCTATAGGTTGATATACATCATTCTCATCTCTATAAAATTGATCTCTAAAATGTTGCACACAACCTTTAATAGGTATTTGTCTTATTGAATCTAATTGACCATATTGATTATCAAAGTTTATTTTTAGTGCAGCATAATTAGTTGAAATAGGACTCTGCACTGGTGTACTAGGATTAGACCAACCTCCAAAATTTCCTATTATAAACTTAGAACCATCAGCTCCTACAGCTGGATTAGATGTTACAGGATTCTGTGTAATTAATGCAACTGTAGCTGGTCTAAATAAATTTTGATATGTTACCGTATTACCAGCAGTTGAATCAAATAAAGATGAAATACTATTCTTAATATATCTTGATGCATCAACATTATATCTTACTGTATTTGCTATAGCTCCACCACTATCTACAGCAGGATTATAAGTATTAAAAGATCTATAAAAACCATGAGAGTTATATTTATAAGCATACACTCTAGGTTTACTTAAGTTATAAATAAGATCAACAATTTCTTGACCTCCAGTAGCTGTAAAATTTAAAAACGTATATAAACCTGATATAATTTGAAATGCATTTGGCATTGATCCAAATCTACTTCCTGTTAATTCTACAGTAGAGCTTGGACCTAATGCACCTGGAACTGCAGCCCAAGAACCATTTGCAGCTGCTGACCATGTTGGATATGCAATATCAAATGCTGCACCATCACCACCCAATGGAGCAACAAGACTTAAACCAGATCTAAGTGTAGTAGTAGCACCAGTTTCAGCAGCATCTGCTGTTGCTGCAAGTCCTGCATTAGCACCAATTCCTGGTGCTTGACCACCTCCAATAGCAGCAGGATTAATAGGAGCTTCACCACCTGTAACGTTAGTATTAATATTACCAGAAGTACCTGATGTTCCATTTCCTCCTACTAAAACTCCCTGTACCAAAGTATTAACCTCAGATCCACCAGCTATACCTCGTTGACCTAGAGATAATATTTTACCACCATCAATTTTTCTATTTGTTGATCCACGCATAGAATGAAATGCATATCCTACACCTATAAATAATGCAACTAATGCTGCAATGTTTCTTAATAAAATATGTCCTGGATGTTCTTCTGAAGGTATAAACTGTCCACTTGAAGTTCCTGAAATATTACCATATATTTTAACTTCTGAAGGATTTAAATAAATATCATTAAACATTGTTTCAGGAGAATGAAATGTATGATACCTAGCTGTTTGATCTATAGTCAAACCTGGAGTTGTATTAAAATCTGGACCATTAGGACTATTTCCTGGAAATCCTGTTGGTCCAACTTGACCTAAAAAGTTTGTTGCAGCAGCTCCTGATGTAAGATAAGGATCTACTTGTCTATCATTATAAGGATAATTAGGTAATACATTTACAGTAGAACCCTCAGATCCACCACCATCTTGAGGTGTATAACCTATGGTATCTTTCATAATACCTTTAGCAATAATAGATTTATTACCTTCTCTTGATCCTGTTAAGATTTCATAACCTACTATATTTGGTATAAGATTATTATCATTATCTCTTGGCCAAGCAATATCCATAAACCTAACCCCTAGTATATTTATAAATCTACCATCAGGTGTTGATAGCTGTGTTGATGGACTTATACTTTCATCTGGAAACTTATGATGTCTAATAGGTTTACCACATAAATCAAAATCATCTATACCAACATTAGAATTCCATCTTTCTGGATCTTGTGGATATAGTTCTGTAGATTCCCAATATCCCATATGACCACGTCCTATTATAACTCCACCATCATCTATACTTGCTTGAGCTTGTGGGTCTTGTGGAAGTGAACCTACATTAAATGCATCAGCTGTATTATATACTTTAAATAATTGATCAGTTGTATCTAGAGCATTTATATCACCACCTATGACAGTATCAAAAGTTGGTGCTGCTAATGGATTACTATTAAATCCAACTAATGCTTCATTTCTTCTACCTGGTATATGATAAGATGCAGACCTTTCTCCTGTATTATATATAAATCTTATAAAGAATGCATAAACCTCATCTCTCATAAATGTAGGTTTATTACCGCCTTTCTTATAATAATCTGCTGGATATTGAACAGAAACCCAATGAGTGTGTATTCTATTAGCAAGAGGTTGATAATTAAAATCAAACTGTTCTGTAGGTTCAGATCTAATTAAATAATCATTTACTACAAACATTCTGCTAGATTTTTCATAAGCAGGATTTCTAGCAGGAAGATCTCCTAAATTAACAGCTTGTAATTTTTGATTTATAAAGTCAACTTTAATAGTCATAGGTAAACTAGTATCACCAATACTATAATAACCTAAACGTCTTGCTGACGTTTCCATATTTACATTGCTTACTATAACAATTTCAAAAAAATCAAATTGAGAATCTAAATTACTTATATCTATAATTAAAGAACTACTTGTATCCTCATGTGTCCATAATGATTGTACATTGGATATACCATAGTAATCACCAATCTTTTGATCATTTACTGTATATGCAATAAAAACTTGATATGAACCATTTCTTAATGAACCAGCTTCAGGAGCTTTACTTAACTTAACACAAGGTACATCAATAAGTGGTGCTAATCTGATTCTTTCACAATCTAATTGTAAAGGTGTTACAGGAGCAAACTCTACACATGGATCACCTGGTGCAGAAACAATTTCTTGTACATATGGAATATTATCTAAGTTAATTGTACGTGATGGATTTAAACCATCATCAAAATATATCTGATAAGAACAATCATAATTTTCTTTTGCAGCACCTGTAATTAAATGATCTGTACTAAAACTTAAACAAGCATCTACTATTAAACTTGTATAAATACATTCACTTTCATTAAATCTACCAATGTGAGATAAAAGTCCATCTACACTAAATATAATCCATTCATCACCATATAAATGTATTGCACCTATAACAATACCTGGTACATCTGCACATTTATAATTAGCAGGTTCATTACCTACTGTACCTATATTACCTTCAGTAGAATGATTAACAAGATTTATAGCATGATTCCAAGTTTGCTTATTATGATAAAGACCATCAGTATCTTTTACCATACCTTTGGTTACCATAGATGATTCAACAGAAGATGTATTCTGTTGTTTTGCTGCTCCTGGTCTAGATTGTTTAGCTTTTCTTTTTTTAGCCATAATTTAGATACTAATAAATATTTACAGGTGGATGACTTCTAAACATATCATAATACTTATTATATTCTGCTCTTCTACTAACTTCATAGAACTTTCTCATTTCTTCAAAGTTTGGGGTATTAACAAAACCTAAAGCATTGTTTCTAGCTGCTCTTAATCTTCCTTCTATTAATCCTAATTGTTGAGATACATTTTCTCCAGCAAATAACATATTTTCTAATATTCTTTGTTTAAGAGCATACTCATAATATTCATTACAATAAGGATGATCTAATACTAATAAATCACCAGCAGAATCTTCCATAGTAGCTTGATAACTCATATATACTGTGCCTGTTGTAAAAGTAGTTAATAAGTATCCATCTTTTATCTCTGCTTGATTATGAGATGTTGTATTTAAATTAGGACAATCACAATCAACATGACTTGTTTCTGTAATGCGTAAAGGATAAAATCTTGTATATGTTCTATACTGAGTAGGACTATATTTTTGCACAACCATATACTCTGATTTAAATGTTACACGTCCTTTACGGTCTTCTTCAGGACAAGTTTTTATTGTACATACATCTTTACACTCTGGATCTTCACATGGTCCTTGCTCTCCTGGTGCAGGAGTATATTTAGCTTGAGTAGTATCTATATGTGTACCACTAGGAAAAGCTTGAGATACTTGATAATCATCACAAACAAAAGCATAATTTAATGTATAAAAATCTGAAGGTAATTGACCTTTACCATGTTCAACATCTACTATTACCTCTTTAGTTCTATTTATTCTTAACCCTAAATCATAGTTAACCCTTATAGCTACCTTTATTAATTGTTGAGGTTCTACCATACCCTCTAAAGCATATGATTGAAAATCAACAGTTACATCTTCTAGAAGTTGATCAAATGTTCTATATTTATGTGATACACTCATTATCTATGGGGATTTAATTTATTATCAGAATCTTCAGATGGTATTTGCAATGTATTTAAAATTATTTGTAACACTTGTTGTTCTATCTCTGCAAATAAAAATTCAGGTACATTAAAAGGTTGTTCACGTCTAGGAAGACAATCATCAGATTTATCACATGTATAAGTAGAAATATCTTCTTGAAATACTCCTTCTAATTTAATTGCATCCCACTCTACATTAGGTAAATATATGTGACCATTAAGAAACCAATAGTATTTATTATTATTATATCTAAAAGATGTAGTCTTAGTCATTGAGGCATATGTACCAGGATAGGTAGGTTGCACCTCTATAGATCCATCTAATGAACTAATAGTTCTAATTAGTGGTCCCCAATAACCTTCAAAAAATGTAGGTAGCTTATGTTTTGTTCTTTTAATTTTAACACCACTTCTAATACCACTACATTCTGCTTCTACTTTATCTACATCAATTAATTCAAGAAGAGGTAAGGTTTCCCAAACACTATTAAACTTAATTAGTTTGTTTGCATTATCTTGTCTTCTCATTAATAACTGAGCAAACTTTAAAAGTAAACTGTAAATATATCTATCTGTTACAAAAGCATCTTGAACCTCTGCTTTTACTTGACCTCTTACTCTAGAAATAACATCACCTATTTTTGTCATTGTTCTGTTTTTTATACATGTCTGCTACTCTCAGTTTATTTTTCATCACAATATACTTTTTCCAATTCTTAGGATAAAGTTTTGCAACTGCTCTTTTAAACTGTCTTATGGCAACAAACTGCCAAAGTTCTCTATTTTTAAAACGGTACTTAGTAGAGTAGTTAGTATAAAAAATCTTTCCAATGTTTCCATCTGTATCCCAATTTTTATTTTGTATAACCTTACCATACTTTTTAGATAAAGCATAATCAGTATTTACACTCTTTGGAGATGGACATGTTCCTATAAATAAATAACCTAATGAATCAGGTAATTGAACTCCATTTCTATTTTTTATTACATTCTCCCACACTTTCCCATTAAAACATTTTATAATGTTCTTTAACTTAGTATTATCAATATCAGAATATATAGGATATTTATCCTTAAATTCTTCTATTAAACTATTATTTAATAATCCAAATACCTTCTCTCTATATCTAGGTTTATTTAAGTTAGGTATTTTAAAATTATTAATCATACTTAGTATACATTATAATTTACAAAAAATATAGGAGTAATAAAAATTATTCATGGTTATTCAGGAGAGTAAGTTAATTCACATATTTCACCTTTATTTGGAGAATGTAAAGATAAAAGTCCTGATCTTCTTGATCCTACAAACTTATTATGATAATGATAATAATCTGTTCTAGATAAACTAGGTAGAATTTTCATCATAAATCCAAAGTTATCATGCTGTGTAACATATTCAATTTTTTTCTTATGATGCAAGTGACCAGTATGTAGTATTCTAAACATTGTATCACCCCATTGTTTAGGAAACTCCATAGAATATAATAGTAAAGAATTTTTAGTATTTACATCACCATGTTCAAAAGCAAAAAAGTTATCTCCATATGTATGCACTTTTCTTTCTAAATAAACTACATCCCAAAGAATATTTGGATTATCAAAACATTTAGATAATGCATGAGCTAAATGAAAAGAAGATAATCTATCATGATTACCTGGAATATATATAACTTGCAACTCATCACAGTATTGTTTTAAATAATTAATACTCCAATGTAAAGCATCAAATGCTTGTACATATGCTTCAGTAGCTGTCATACAATTATCTAAAGGAGTGCCTGATGTAGTAGTACCACTCCATGTATCCATATTTATTAAATCACCACCAACTACATAAAATAATTTTTCTAAGTGATGTGAGTTTGTTGCTCTATCTATTAAATCTATAATGGTTTCTTCAAAGTCTTTATCTATAGTTTCATTACCCTCTTTACCAAAATGTATATCCTGTAAAGACAAAACTCCAGCTGTTTTAGTTTTGCCTGGAGTTTTTATTCTTTTTGGTATCTTAAAAGTTTTAGGTTTAAAATTCTTTAAAAGCTCTTTAATATCACTTATCTCATCTGCTTTTAATTTTGTAACCATTGCAGATACTCTCCAATGATCTCCCATTTGTTTATTCCAATAACTTGAAAGTTTCCATTGAGTTGTATCTATTTTTAATAGATCTATTATTTCTTCAGGAGTTTTTGGTTCAGATGAACATACAGCTTCTAACTTTGCTTCTCCTTTTTCTAAATTATATTCATATGAAGAGTTTCCTCCTTCTACTGTATCAGTAGATTTAATCCAAGACTTTAACTTTTCATAATCATCTACTGTTATACCAAGCTTTTCAGCTGAATACTCAGAAGATTTTTTCCATTTAAATGATTGTTTAACTCTTTCTATAAATGAGTCCATAATAAATTTTATTTAAAAATTGTGAGCAATATACATAAAAAAAAGAAAAGGTCCTAACAAAAGGACCTTCTCCCACCAAAAGAGTAATGTAAAACCAACAAAATCACTACTACTTTAACTTTTTGTTTTAGTAAAAATGGTAACTGAATCAGCAGGTGTTGTTGAAATAGTTGTCACTTTTACTCTATATGTTGTGTTACTTTTTAAACCTACAATATTAAAAGATGAAACATTAGATTTTAAATTTTCTGCACCAGGTGGTATTATAAATGAAGGATCACTTTTACCAGTGTTTCTACCTCTACCAGCTTCTGCATATTGTACTTTTACACCAGTAGCATTTTGAGGAACTCCAGCCCATCTTACTTCAGCAGATGATCTTGTTGTATTTCCAGATTGTACATATTGTACTGCATTTTCTGCAGTGCTTGCATTTCTAGAATATAAAGCCATTTTTTGTAATATCCCTCCCATTCTTTCACCATTAGCAATTGTCATTCTACCAGTTGCTTGTGAACCTACTTCAAATGAATCACCACAATCAACAACACAATCAATACAAATAGTTTCTGCACATGTTTCACCTTTACCATCTGTACAAGAAGAATACACACATGGTGTAGATAGACCTATATCTTTACATCCACATGAAACTTTACTACAATTACTTGAATTACAATTACAATTCATTTTATTTTTTATTTAAGATTAACATGATGCACTATTTATCCAATGTGGGAATGTTCTTTTATATTGTGCTACAGTACTTGATACTGAATCTGCATAATATTGTCCATCAACTAATTCATATCTCCAATCTTGATTTTCATAAGCAGCCTGTGCTACACTAGCTGAGTTATCTCCATAAGCTCTAGAATTTGAATCAAATAATGTACCACTACTATTGAATATAATAGTTGTTCCAGATCCTTTTGCACTACATGCTGCAGAAGAAGATACACCTGAACCAAACGTACTTGATCCCATTCTATTTGCTGTTTGTTGAGTAGGTAATGTATAAGTAGGATTATATAATGTAATAGATTTTTGAAGAACTTTTCTAGTTATTTCTTTATCTAATGGGAAATAACCATCAATAAATGGTATTGTAGAAATCTTTTGATTAATTAATCCTGTAATAGTTAATGAACCACTTACTGTTGTTGCTAAAACTCCTTCATATGGATTTGTACCTGTCATAGCAGCTTCAGTAATAATAGAACTACTAAGTCCCATTGTTCCATATTTAAGTGCTGCATATTGAGTAGCTGTCATTGACTCAGCTTGTACAGCCATTAAAACTTGTTTTAATAATCCTTTACTAACACCATCAGATCCATCATGACTACCTGCTACAACTGGTATTACATACATACCATCTAATTTAAATTTAGGTGTACTTGCAGTAACATTATCTACACCAAACTGTGATTGTTGTAAACCATTTAATACATCATTCATTTCAGTATAATGTAATTTATATGAACTAGCAACACCTAAAGAAGCAGCACCTGTTGCATTTCCATAACCATCAGTACCATTAGATTTACCTCCAAAATAAAATACAAGAACATTTGATGGTAAAGATACACCAGTTTGCCACCAAGAATTTGATGATGGTGTAAGTGTTGCTGATGACCAACTTCCACCAGTTGCTAAAGTTGTAGCACTAAATTGTGAATATGTACCACCACTTGCACCAGCACTTCCTTTTGTTGCTATAGATGTAAGACATCTTAAATATCCATCAGGAGTACTCGTAGTACCAGCACCACCAAATGTAGCTACAGGTAATACATATAGTTGACCTAACCAACCTGGAGCTTGTGCTTCAATTTCATCTTCAAGTGTGGTAAACATAGTTTTTATCTTAGCACCTTCTGTATCAGAAATAGAAGTACTGTCAATAAATACTACAATATCAGTATAGATATTTTGAATTGGTAATGCTCTAAATAATGTTGAAATAGATGTATCTGTTAAACTACTACCATCTGCTTTTGTTATTGCACCACTTGTAGTATATGTATCTATAAATTTAAATCCTGATCCAGATTGATAAGTAAAATCTTGTGTATCTATCTTCCTAGGATTATTTGTAAATGTAACAGTACCTGTAGATGGTGAAGTATTAGAGTATGTGTAGAAAGACATATCAGTTTCTGCAGCTATAACATTTTGTTGTGCATTAACTGTTTTAGTAAATCTATTTGTACCATCCGTATTTAACTCTGATACTTCTACAAAACTTGCAAATTTATCATTCTGCTCTATTGCAAATGGTTCTTCACAAGAGAATACAACTTTATTTATTGTAGCAGCAGTATCAAAATCTACATCATAATCAGCATATACATATCTTGTAATACTTTGTGGAGAAACAATTCTATCTACAAATCTCCAACCATCACCCATAACAGGTGTTCCTGTAACAGCATAAGTAGTACTATTTGTTACAAGTGAAGCATCTGGATCATTTACAGATACTGGTAAACCTGGTGATACAGAAACTTTTGGAGTTCCAGCAACAGGTACAAAGAATGGAGATAGACTTTGTACAAATGAAGTAGCAAACTGAACAGATGCAGAAACAATCTGTGTATCTGTAGGTGTTGTCTCTACTGGAGCACATGCTGCAATAAAATATGGATTAGTTACTGATCCACTACTTAATGTTTCTGAAATAATTAATGGAACTATTTGTCTTGTTATATCAATAGATCCTGAAGCAGGGTTAGTAGCAGAATTAAAGCTAGCTGCTGCTATACTAATATTTGCACATGTAATACCTGTTGTAGTTACTTGACTTGTACTAGCTAAATATTCTTTTGAAGCAACACCTTTTGGTAAAACATATACATTAACAGTAAATGTAGTACCTGATGATAGTGTTCCACCAATTGTTTGTGCAGTAAATGATACACTAGGTGGAGTATATAATTTGTTAAAGTGAGTTGATCCTGCAGAATTAATCATTTCTATTCTTACACTATCAGATGAACTTAAATTACTTGCATCTAATGTAGCTGTAATACTTGTTGTACCAGGTGTAAATGAAATAGAAGGTTTAGGTTGTGTTGCAGTAATAACTCTATTTACTATTCTTTCACATTGTGAACCTGCAGAGTTACTAAAACAGAAAGGAACTTCTACATCATAACTACTTGATGAAGCACTTAAACCTGATATAGAAATATTTGTTCCTGTTGAACTAGATGTAAAAGAACTAATTATAACATTACTTTCAATACTATTTCTATTATCATCTGTAATCTTAATACGTGCTCCTGTAGGATTACAATCAGTAAATCCAGCTGGTAATATTGAATTATTAAAGTTTAAGTTTATATCTGTAACAGCACCAACAGATCCAACTGTTGTAGCAATAACATCATAAATAATACCTGAACATGTAGTTGGACTTGTAGTGTCAATTAAACCATCAAGAGCATTACGTATATCATTTACAGTTAACCATAAATTTTGAAATGATTGTGCAAGATTTGAAGGATTAGTTACCCAACCAGTAACACCATTCATATTACCATCACCATTGAGAGTTTTCTTTTGATTTAAACCTGACTCTTGATAACCAATACCAGTTATAATTTGAGGTGCTGTACCTGTTGCATTTAATAGTTCACCAAATGCAGACTCAGTATTTTTTAATACAATATCTACATCTTGAGGTCTACCAGGTGTACCAACAGTTGTAGGAACTACTTGTGGTAATGATTGTTTATCACTAAAATTTTTTATATTTCTTTCATTAGTTCTTATACGGTTTTCATGATCATCTAATTGAAGTCTATGAACACTATGGCTACTTTTAATATCACAGAAAAGATTTTGTACAGCCTCTATCCAACTGTTAAAACTCATTTGTGTTCCACCTACTACATCACCATTAAGTTGATTTTCACTTAATACGTCTACAAAACATGTTTGTAAAGATACACTGCATTCAAGAACTTCTTTACAATCTGTTACTGCACTACCATTACTACCACCACCATCTTCTTGTAGCTCATCACATAATGCAGTAATCATTACTTGTAATAATTCTCCTAATGTTTGAGGATTACCATAACCTTGTTCTCTAAGACAATCATAATTTAAAGTTGTAACATCTTGAGTAAGTATGTTAATATCTATATTAACATCAGTAGTAAGTTTACAAAGTTTTTCACCTAATGCAGCTACTACAGTACTAACAGTATCACCATTACAAATACTCAAACAAGAAATATCTGGTCCTTGCCATACTACGCAATTACTAGAAATTTCATCACATCCGTGTGCAGAACTTGAATTATAATTTGGTCTCATATCTTTTTATAGATTTATCATTGTATATAACCTACATATTAATATACAAAATATTATTTAATTTATTTATTTTATTTTTCATTATCATTATGGGATAGTAAATGTCAACCCAAGTAAATCATCACCAGCTAGTGAACCTGCAGCTTCTCCATTATTTTTAAATAGAATCTGATATGTTTGTCCTGAAACAAATCCATCTATTTCAAGAACACCACTAAGTATAGTTTCTTGTATATCAATAGGTCCTCCTATTACAGTAGGATCAAAAAACTCTCCAGGAGTTGTTACATTTTCTAAAGAAACAACAGTTATCAAATGCATTTCAACTGTATTTATAGCATTTAAAAAAGGAATATAATTATAAAATTGAGCAAATCTCATTTTATAAAGTCCAGTATAATTTTGACCTTGATATGTATATGTAACTGGATTATCTGAACAAAATACTTGATTTTCTATTCCCCAAGTATATCTTACATTAGTAGATACACCATTACTATTTATAACGTTACCATAATTTCTTTGACCAGTAAATCTAGATGGACCAACTGGATATCCAAGACCATCACAAGGATTAGGACCATCTGATTCTAATGTAAATGTTGTTGTTGCAGTACAAGCTGCACTACTATATACATTATCTGTAGCTGTTATAGTAAATGTACCTGTAGGTAATGCATTACTATCTACAGTAAAACCAGAAGAATCAGTTATAGTAAAACTAAAGTCACCTGAACCACCAACAGTACTTATTTGTATATTACCATCAGTAGCACCATCAAATGTAGGATTAGTTTGTGAATCTATCACTATAGCAAAATTAGCACAATACGTACAAGATCCATCATCTGCATCAGCACTTGGATTATAATTATCAGCATTTGGATCAGTACATCCTTCTGAAGTAGTTTGACATAGAATTGTAACTTGTGTTGAAGCAGTGCAACCATAAGTTACATCAACAATAGTGGCAATATAAACACCAGGTGCTAAAGCAAATGGATTCTGTGGCACACCAGCAAGGTTAGTAATAGTTAAAGTATAATCATTACTACCGTTAACACCAGTAGCCGTCACATAACCACTAGAACCAGAACATAGTGCATTATGACCAATACTTAAAATTTCTATATCAAAATTATTACAATACTCACAACTTCCATCATCTTCAGTTGCTTGAGGATTATAGTTATCAGCACCAGAATCTGTACAACCAACAAAACTACAACTACCATCGTCTTGACATGCATTAGGATCATAATTAACTGCAGCAGGATTAGTGCAACCTCTAATATAACAACAAGATCCGTCATCATAAGTTGCAGATGGATTATAATTAATAGCATCAGGATCCATGCATCCTCCAACATCATTGCCACCATCTACAGTTACAATCTCTTCTTGAACACATACATCTTTAAGTGCATCTATGTTTGGTGTAATTACTATCCTGTAATCACCAGCAGCAAGTCCAGTAATTAAAAGAGTAGTCCCTGATAAACCAATTGGCTCTATAGCAGTAGGAACTGTTGCACCACCTGGTAAAGGTATGATTTCAAAATTATAATGTCCATATTGTCCTGCAGTCAAAGTTATATTACCATTAGCAATTGTTTCATCAGTACTAAGATCTAATCCTACATTATAAAAATAAATTGCACCATTATGATCTCCTGCTGCAGCTGGACCAGTATCTGGAACAAAACTATATACAGGATCATATACAGGACAGAATAAACAACTTCCGTCATCTTCTGTAGCATTAGGATTATAATTAGCTGATCCTGGATCTGTACATCCTACTATTTTAGGAATTTCTACATCACATTCTTCAATAACTGGTGGTTCACATATTATTTCACAAGGATCATTTACAGTAACATTGATAAGTGTTGATCTACAATGACCTTGAACTTGCCAACAATGTTCTAATCCAAATGTATGAACATAATCAGATGGATTACTATAACTATCTAAAAATATTGTAAAATCTAATTGACCTAATTCATCTGTATGTCCTAAATTACCACCATTATTAATAACTTCATATCCTTGTACTGGTGTACCATTTTGTGTTACAACTTGAACTTTAACACATTCATAGTTAACTGATTCTAAATCTGTATCAGGATTAAATTTAGGATTACAATTTCCTTTTGCATTTTTAACACAATTTATATCAACCCATGCAGGAGCTCCTTGTGCATTTCCATCATAATGTACAATATTATATGTTACTGAATCATATACTTTTTCTTCTTTATCATCCCAAGCACATAATTCTTTTTTAATTGTTCTTTTATCAATTGTATTATGGCAGATATTTGTCATACCATATCTCATAGATGCCATTGTTTGATAAACATCAGTACTAAATTTACATTCAGTATCTATTCTTTTTATTTCTTCATCTGATAATTCTATTTCTGTTATTGTACCTGTACCATCAGTTGTATCATATCTACAACTACCATCATCAGTATTAGCTTGTGGATCATAGTTGTTAGATGTAGGATCAGTACAACCATATTTTATAGGAATACATGAGCCATCATCTTCATTAGCATCAGGATTGTAATTAAATGAGTTAGGATCAGTACAACCTCTAAGATTATACTGACAAGAACCATCGTCAACAGTAGCCTCTGGATTATAATTTGTTGAACTAGGATCAGTACAACCTGGTATATCAACTAATAAATTATTTGGATTTACTCCTGCATTAAATATATTTTGAGTAAAGCATCCATTAGCATCAGTTACTACAAGATAAAATGCATATTGTGTATTACCCCAACCATCAATACCAGCTGTTTCATTAAATGAAGTAGCATAATTTCCTATATTAAGTAATAAACCTGATGAACCACTTTGTATTAATTGACCATTACCAATTTCTGTAGCAGTATTAACATCTATTGAAGTATCATATGCATAAAAATCAAAGTTAAGAGGTGCTGTTGGTCCACCTGATTCATTTACATTAGTTACAGTAAAATTAAAATCTGTATCACTATTAGAAAAGTAATTACTTTGAAGACTAAAACCAACATCATCACATGGATCTTCTCCTACATTTCCACTAACACATGCTTCACATCCAGTGCCTGAAGCTGCGTTAGGAAAATTACCTATAATCTCTATATCTTCAGGTAGTGTAGTTATAAAAGTATTTACACTAACTGCATTAGTACCATCAGCTGTACTATGAAAATAAAAACATTGTCCTGCTGGATTATTATTACCAGCAATATTAATACCATTTAATTTAATAACTGTTGTATTAGGTAATACAGGTAAATTATTTTCAATATTATTATCTGCTAATAGTTGAAAAAATGCAGCATTTGAATCTACATAAGTTTGTAAATTAGATTCACCACTTTCTATAAAATCAATTGTATTAAAACCAGGAGCACCACTAGTAGGTAAACCAGCTCCATTTAAACCTATTGTAACAATATTACCATTCCAACAACTTTTAAATTGATAAACTATTTCTGCAACAGATCTATCATCAGATCTTTCATCATTTACTGAAGTTGATTGAAAATTAAAACTTTGAACTTGTTCTTGACTTGTTTCTGCTGGTAAATTTATAGTTTCACTACCTTCATCATCAGGTCTTGAATCATCAACTATAAAATCAACTATGTCATTATTTACATCATCATCTTCTAAAGAATTATAACTCTCTGATACACGATTACAATTTCTTACTGCAAATTCAAATTTACTCCAAACAACAACTGATCTATTTAAAACACTACTAAATCTTCCAAGTCTCCTTTTTCTACGTCTATTTCTTCTAATTGATACTGAAACTGCTTTAACTACTCCATTAATACAATAAAATCCTTTAACTCTAATTCTACCTGGTCTATTTCTATCTATATCAATTATTTCAGCACTTTCTTCATTACTATCATTAACATCAGTAACATCACCTGTTTCAGTATCTACTATTTGATTTGATAAATTAGATATAAGATTAGTATCTGCTGGACGTCCTTCATTTGCAGCATCTTGTAGTTCCTGTTGAATCTGTTGTACAATTTGTTGATTAGCTAAAGAAATATCTTGAGCAGAACTATCTTTATCTAAAAATGCTGGTGTTGGCTTAAGATCTTCTGGCCTTGGATCAGATGCTGGTTTTTCACCAAGAAGTGGTCTATAAATACCTTTTTCTATATCACGTATAACTAGTTGTTCTGCTATAATTAATCCTACTCTTTCAAGTTGTATAGCTGTACATTTAAGATAATCTTTAAGAACTTTTTCATACTGATCAGAATTAACTTTAAAAACCTTATAATTATGTCTAGATAAACAGTCAGCAATAAGAGAAATATAAAGTTTACTAGCCTCAGCTTCTTTTCTTAAACTGTCTAAATCTAAAGTTACATTATAAAAATTACCTTTAAATTCATACCTTTGTACTCCGTCTTGTAACCTTAACATTTACTTATTTGTTATTACCTTTTTATTATATTCAGTTAAGCAAATTTTACATACAGTTTTGCCATCTACAGCTTTAGCTTTTTGACATCCACATGAAAAAGTTGTTTTGCAGTTTACACATTGATTTGGGTTTGGAGTACTCATTTTGGTTTGATTACATTAACAACTAATATTACATACAATTTTTTCTAATTTTCTTTTTGCAAAATTATATAATTCCATACCTTCATGTGGTGAATTACAATATTCTACTTTAGCTTTTGCAGCATCAATCATAGTTCTTATAAACTTCATTTCTAAAAGTAAATCTTTCATTTTACCTTTAGGTTCACAAGGTGTAATATCTATATCACAAAGTTTCTTATAATATGAACACATAATATTACAAGTTCTTAAAACGTTATATTCTACAAAAACTTTATCATTAGGAGCTACACTATATCTAACTATGTATACTCCATCAGGAACATTAGATCTATTTGAACCACCACATCCAGTTGTTTGTAATCCTAAATTACAAGCTGTTAATGGTAAATCAAATCCAGGTTGTACCTCTATAAGTTTTCCTTGATTCCTACCTGGTGCTGTTATAAGTAACTCAGGACAAGTGACATCCATGTTAGAAGAATATTCACTTACATCTTTTACTCTAAAAATTTCACAACTAGCTACTTCAGGAACCTCTAATCTTAGTATATGTCTATTAGCCATTTATAATAATATTAACTCAGTGTTCATTAATAATATACAAAAAATATTAGTATAAAAAAAAAGGTGGGAACTAAATCCCACCTTCTTAATAAATATAATAAAACTATTACGGTGCATCAAATCCTTCATGAGCACTAAACCCAGTACTCATATCTGTAGGAGTGCTACCAGCTCCAAATGCTTTAACAGCAAGTTGAGTTAATAAAGCAACTACTTCTGTCTTAAGACCTGAAGTATCAGTACCAATAGTTCCAATTTTAATTAAATACTGATCATTATCAAATACACCAGTAGGATTGTTAAAACGTGGAACGGTATGTAATAAATAAAATACATCATATAAAGCACTTCTAGTAATACCATAATTAGATACTGTCATCTGCTCAATCTCATTCATACGTACAGCATCTTTATTACCTTGGTGATAATAGTTTTGCTTGTAACGATCAAACATCAATGAATCTCTAAGTAAAGTTTCACCTTTAGTCTCAGCTTGAGTTCCTTTAGTTTCTACAGCAGTAGAACAAGAATCTTCACATGGATCACCTTCTCTATCAAAAAACTCAGCAAATAATTCCATTGGTTGTTTTCCATAGAAATCACGTGAATCAAATGTAGGATCTGAGAATGTAGTTTCTAAACTTGATTTAGGAGTAATAGTAAGTTTAGCTAAAAAACTAGTAGTTACAGTATATGTACCTTCAATAATTCCATCTAAAGTTGCAATTACTGCATCTGCATTTGCTCCACCTGTTGCAAAACCATCAGTATCAACACTTGTACTATATCCAGATCCTGTATCTATTTCAAGTTTTACATCAACAAGAGAAAAAGTAATAGGATCACTTACAATTTGTTTTGCCCAAGTTGCATAAACTACAGCAGGATGTAATAAAGTACCTGCAGTACAATTACAATATCCATCAAACTGTAACAATTGATAATGATTACGGTTTAAAAGTCTAAGAACTGGAGATCCTTTAAGATCTAATCTCATTGCTTTGTAGTATCCACCTGCAAGTACATCATCACAATCCCAACATCCACCATCAGCTGGAGCTGCAGAAGTAATAACTACACTTGGTTCAAGTCCAGCTACATCTGGTTGATGTCCTATAAAGCGTATATACTTAGGAACAATAATTTTGGATTTCCAAGACTCTTGGTATCCTCCGTGGAATTCATTTCCACCTAACGTGTCAGACAAACCTGTACCTTTCATTGGTGAACCCATACCTATAAGGTATTTATTAGAGGTATTTGCATTTAAACTACCAGATGCTACTGTTTGATAATCAAGAGCATCTAATACACCTATCTGAAGTGCAGTAAGAGCACTTGATGCTACACCGTTACCAGCAGCAGATCCAGGTACAAACGTTTGTTGAAACGCGTGATTAAAATAAGCCATTTTTTTAATGCCTGTTACCAGGACTTTTTTAATTAATAATACGTAACATATAATTGGTTTCTTATATATAATATACTAAATAAATTTAATACATTAAACTTTAATTGTTTCTTTCTGCAGCTTGCATTTCTCTTGTATAGTTATTTATATCTGCAATATCACCTGCAATTATAGATACAGCTTCATCAATAATTAATTCACATATATCATCTTTAAACTCACAAATAACATCTGCTGCTGTAACCTGAGTAGTATAAGGATCTACACAACCTTCAATTTGTATATTTCTAGGTTTTCTATAGTATGTTAATCCAATAGATGAAATATTAAAGTCTCTTTTATAGACTCTAATTCTATCTTTCAACATAGTGCAGTATGTTTCACCCCAATCAAAATCAGGTCTTTTTAATGCATCTCTCATAATAAGATCTACATTTGCTTCTTCAGCTAAATATACTGTCATTGAACGTGCTGGTTCAGGACAACATTCAGAAGTTGCAAAAGCACTAACTCTTTTAAACTCTAGATAATCAGTAGGAATATTAACACTTTCTACATAATTTTCTAAAGTACTACTAGCAACTAAAGCTGTTTCTGATAATAGTAGTTGTAAATCATCTACTCTTCTTTTAGACATTTCATCACCTTCTCTATAGTTATTAGTGCCATGCAACTGTCTTCTACACCATTCAATTTGTGCCTTATTAAAAGCTTCAACAATTTGCCAGCATTCTATATTATCATAGTCATCACTGGCAATCTTGTTAAGCCTTTGTTTAAATTTTATTTGAAGTGTAGTATTATTCATAATTAGCTATTCCAAAAATCTTCTATTCTTTCCATTAATGATTCTAATGCATCATCATTAATAGGGTTCTTTAAAAATTCTAATACCTCATGTGTATTTTTACCAAGTCTAGCTTTAGTATGTGCATCAATAATATAACCTTTACTATCAGTAATTATAACTTGATAGAATGTAGCATCTTTAACTAATGTTCTCAGTTTAAGATTTTCCATTGTGTCACTTGCATTTTCAATAAATGTTTTTGCACATCTTGATTGATTCTCATCATAACCCATACCATTAATATATAAATCCATATTTTCATATAAAATATCAATTGGTGTAGACTTTATATACTGTGAGCTATCATTATCTGTTAACTTTGTAACATAAAATAATTTAGTAGTATCTTCATCAAATAAATTTTGTAAACTAGACAATGCTTTATTTCTTAATTTACTTAACTTAGTTCTTGACTCAGTAGATTTTTTTAACTCATCTAAATAAAATCTACATCCTGATGCTTTTTTAGCATCTTCTAATGATTTTGCAACTAATGAAAAACCACCTGCTCTGATTGCACACAATTTAATTAAATCATATGGATCAGTTTTTGGATCAAGATATAAAGGATCATTACCTACTTTTATATTCATCTTACTCCAAAAATCATAGTTATCTGGTTTTAATACAGTTACTTTATTCCAAAACTCTGGATCTTTTACATCTATTACATTAGCTGCTAATTGTTGTTCAAGTTCAGCAACCATTGTTCTAATTTCTTTTATTTTTGCAGCTCTCTCTTTAGTTGGTAATGCTTTTACTTCTGGTGCAAATTCATTTAAACCTGTAATGTATCTTTTAATACCATTGATTTCTAAACAGGTTAATTCTTCCATGTGGTATACACCATCATGTACTGTCATATTATATTTTTCTAATCCCATATTTTCAAATGCAGGATTAAAGAAAGGACGTACAGCAATAGTTTGATCTTTATTTTGCTGGTACTTTTCAACAATTGTTAAATCTAAGTTTGTAGCCATTTTTATATTGGTTTATAAATTAATAATTAATAAAAGAATAGTGGGAGGGTTTCCCCTCCCCCATTCAACAAAAAAGATATATTAGAATGATCCTCCTGTAATAGGATTCTTCATCACAATCTTAAGAACTTTAGTTGGGTCCTTCACCCATACAGCAGGCATGGTTTGAGTCATATATACTCTATAACCATTAAACTGTCCTGTAGAAGCAAATCCTTGTGTACGTCCCATATAGTCCATAGTACCATTTTGATAGAACCACTTTAATTGGTTATCCCAAGAAAGTTTCAATAAGAACAAGTTATCTTGTACATTATCAGTAATATCAAAGATAATAAAACTATAAGATGAAAGTGGACGTCCATCAATTAATGGATTCTCTACATCATTAGTATGTAAGTTATCAAATGCAGGATTCAATACAAATCTAATATTTGCTAAGAATGGAATTACATAAGATGTAAATGCATATCCAAATCCTAAATCCATAGGATCACCTTTAACAATACCTAAAGCATCTGCATTAATAGTACCTGCACTACCAATACCACTATTATTGTAGCTAAATGCAGATCCAAATGTAGCAGCTTCTTTACGGATTGCTTCATTGATTAATTTCATACCACCCATACCAGTTTGTACAACTAATGTACGACCTGGATCTGGACCTTCTAATTCAACTTTACCTTGATAGAAGTTATATAGTTCATTCTTGAACATTTCAAGATCAAATGAAGACTTGTTATAAACTCTTTTGTAAGAGTTATCTAATTGTCTCCAAAGACCAACAGATAATCTAATATCATCTGGACCATCTTGTTTAACTCTACCACCAGCACCCCACATTAAGTATGTCTCAATGTCGTTTGCAATTTTAGTTAAGTGAGCTGCTTCAAGACCAGTAAGGAATGTTCTAGTCAAAGAACCATTATCAAACGCACGTCTGATATAATCTTTACCCATTGCACCAACCATATCAGTTAGTGTAGTAATTGAAGGATCCATGTTTTTATCAAAGTTTCTCCAAATTTCAGTAACAGGTACAGTACCATCAGCATTCATTCCACCTTTAAGCATTAAATCTGCTCTAGAAGAAATAGAATAATGTACGTGTGCTTCTGCTCCTCCTACAAAGTTGTAGAACTCACGGAAACCAGCACCTGTTTGAATATCAGAAAATCTTTCACCGTACTCACCTCTTGCAGAACCTTTTCTGAAGAACTTAGTACCCATTGTTAAATATTTAGTTGCATCTAAAGTTGTACCATTAGAGTTGTTTACTAACTGTACAGTATAGATGAAACCATCACCTGCAGGAAGAATATCATCCGCTGTGATGTAAAGTTCAAGTCCATTATACTTATCATAAGTAATAATGTCCCCATGACCAAAAGCACGTTCAGATAATTTAATTCTAAAAGGTACACCGTCTGCACCTAAGTCATTAACACCTGAAATGTTGCCCATACAATATGGTAAGTCTTTAGAGACAGGTGTCTGCCACTTATACTCACCTCTAGCATTGTCCACCTCAATTGTATTCTGTCCACCAAAGCTAGACATCTGATACAAAGGCATTTCTACCTTTTGTGTCATTGCCCATAGATCAACAGGACCAAAATCCATTGGCTCTGCTGTTCCTAGCATGTTAGCTAAGTGATATGAATCAACGTGGGAACTTGCTTTGTAGCTTGTATCTCTTAGAAACAAGCCGTTGTTTAAAACTGGAGTTGCCATAATTCAAATTTGTTATTAATAATTAATTTAGTTTAAAATCTTTTAAATATATTTTTACCAGAGTTTCTAGAAAGTTTTTTTCTAGTATCCTTTGGTTCTACGGTTTTAGTGCTTGACTGTTTAGATGCTTGTGCAGTTTTTAATTTACGCACAGTTTTCTCTACAGCTGCTGTCTCACCTTTAGTCATAATCTGTGATTTATAAGAATCTGGGTCTGCTAATAACCACAATGCTTCTGAAATAAGACTATAATTAGGTTCAACAAATTGGTATTTTTCTAGTAAATGTCCTAACAAGTTAGTATTCTTCCCAGAAATAGAAGGATACTGAGGATTCACTAAACCGTTATATAACATAGATTGTACTTTCTTATCTATCTTAACATCATTTAGTTTACCTTCTTTTAATGTGTTATAAACATTTTCCATATAATCTTGTGATGCTTTTTGTTGTTGAGCTTTTTTCATCTCTTGCTCTTTTAATTTAGCAGCAACAACTTTTTCTTGCATCTTATCTAACTTTGGTTTAAATTTCTTAGCTTGTTGTTCTAACTTACCAAGATCTTTCCAAAGTTCAATCTCTTCATCAATTTCTTCTCTATTACCATAACCCGTAGCAGCAAGATATTCTCTTATAATATACTCTTGATCATCTTGAGTTTTAACATTTAAATCTCTTGTTTCTTCTACTTGAGCTAATGTTTGAAACAAACTCTTTAAATCTTGACCACCATCTGCTACATATTTTGCAGCTATTTGTAATTCTTGTGGTAAACTATTAAAAAACTGTGCAGGTGTTTCACGTCTAACAGCATTTGCTTTTTCTTCTAAGTTAGCTTCTATTAGTTCTTCCCAATCTTTTGCAGAATAATCTGATAAATCTTTATCATCATCAAAACCAATTATCTTTTCATCTTTAATTAATTTTGTAAATACATCTGCTATACCTTCAATTTTCTTTCTACCAGGTTTTTTCTTTTCTGTTTGTTCTTCTTCATCAATAGATAATATCTCATCTATTTCTTCTTTTTTTACATCTACTTTTATTTCTTCTGTAGATTCTTCTTCAGTTTCTTCTTTAACTTCAGCCTTTTCATTTAGATCAGTAGCTTCATTCTGTGGCTCTTCAATTATTTTTTCTTCTTTAGGACCTTCATCATCTTCATTTAAAAAAGATAAATCTACTTTACCACCTCTTGAAAAAACATTTGGTTTACTCTTTTCCTCTTCAGGTAATGTAACTGAATCAGAAGTAACTACACCATCAAATATTTCATCAATGTTTACGTCTACTTCTTTAACTTTAGTTTCTATAACTTTTTCTTCTGCCATAACTATATTGGTTTTAATAATTAATACACATATAATATAATAAGATTTTTATTAATAAACCTTAAAAATTTTATTTTTATAAAAGATTTCTTGTAGTATATAGCTAACTATGTTATTCTTCTTCTGTATTAGAAGAATTAACATCATATTTGTTTTTATTCTCTCTAGCTATTTGTAGATTTTTATCTGCAATATCACGTTGAGTAGCAAGTCTTTCTCGTTCTATATTAATTTTTTCTTGACTATCAGAATTTTTTATTGCAGCCTGTTCTCTTTTAAAGTTCATCTGCTCTCTATATTGATCTCTTTGACGTATATCTTTCAATGCATCTTGATAATCACTCTGTAAATTTTGATTAATATCTACTTGAGCACCATAACCTGCAGATCTAATTTCTGCAACAGTAATATCTTTTTGTATTTCTGCTTGAGACTTTTGCATTTCAAACTCACGTTCTGCAGCTTTTTCTTTAGCTTGTGCTTCTAATTGTTGTTGCTGCATCTGTTGTTGTTGCTGCATTTGCTGCTGTCTTTGCATCTCTTGTTTATTCTCTGCATCTTTTAGTATATCAGAAACCTCAGCAATAGAATCAGCTTTTATTATATTACCTAAATCATATATACTTGCACCTGTAGTATTATTAGTTAATGCCATTTGTTTTAACTGATCAAGTATTGATCTATGATTTGTTTTTGTTGTAGCAAATACATTAAAGTCTCTTAATAATAAATCTGTACCATTTATAGTAAAGTTTACTTTTTCAGCTTCAGAAGACATATAGGTTAATCTTACAGAAGGATTTGTACTATGATAATACTGTGCTAAATCAGTTCTCATTTGATGTACACGTGGCATTAAATGATCTGAGTGTTGTACAAAATATACTTCAGTTTGAGCATATGATTGATTTAAAGCTTGTGTTACACCTGTAGCAGTTTGTTGTCCAATAGGTGCACCAAGTCTTTGAGGATTAACTCCTATAGCATCAAATGCTTGTTGTTTAAAATAATTAGCTAATTGTATTCTAGACATTATTCTATTAGTCTGCTCTAGATTTAATGTTTGATAATGATTAAAGTTTGTAGCATTTTCTGTATTTGTAATAGAAGTATCTAATGGTAACATACCAAAATCTTTCATAGCTACATATGCTTTTGCCATATTGTTCTTACCCCAATCTTCACCCATAGAATGACGTGGTAATGCATTTTGATCAAACATAATTACAGTACCAAGTTCATCTACTAAAATGTCAGCTATCTGGTTATTAACCATATTATATCCTACTTGATAAGGTTTCATAAGATCTACTAAAGAAGTTGATCTAGTGTTTCTATCAGAAAATACTCTACCTTCTATAGGTAATTTGCAACCATATAAATTATTATCTCCTTTAAATTGAAAATGTAATCTACCTGGTTTCTTTTTATTTATACCTAAATATATAGGATGGAATCCGTCAACATCTTCTGATTTCCAATATGTAGGTAAGTTAGGACCAATCTTAATACCACCCCAAACTTCATTAATCCAAAAATAATCTACATGTTCACCTTGAATTAAATTATCTTTTGACTTTTCTTTAAATAGATTTGTATTATAAATAGCTTTTTCAGTTATCTTGTAGTTTTCATCTACTATTTCTTGTATAACTTCTCCATCTTCAAGAACTCTAGTAAGATGTCCTATTTTTCTTTGTGTTTTCCAATATACAGTAGTTACTCTAAGTAAATCTAAATCACCCCAATATCCTACATCATCACCTTCACTTAATATTTGATTTACAATATCACCACCTACAGTAGGATCTTTATCCCAATTAGATATAAATTGTCTATATGCAAGTGATGGTGCACCTGTATTCCAAGCATGTGATTTATTTGCATCATAGTATGAACCATCATTTTGATAACCATTAACTAAATATTTAGCACCTGCAGTAGGACGTATATTCTCTAATGATGTTAATTGTTCTTGTGTCATTAGATAACCATAATTATCTATAACATCTGCAGGAGTCATCATATCACATTTACCTGCAAAGTTTCCTTCAGATATATATCTTGAATCTGGTGACTTATGATAAAAGGTTAATACAGGATTCCAAAGTTCTACTTCATAATCATCTTCTAACATTTTAAAATGCCAAAACTCTCTATCAGTAATAAGCATATCACGGAAACCTCTTTCCTCTAACTCATCTATTTTAAATCTTTCTACATCAACAATTGTTTGATGAGATGCCCACTCTTCTACTAAACTTCTATAATCTTTTGAAAAGAAATCTTCTATTTCAGGAAGTGATTTTAATTTTTCTGGAGCCAGTTCTTTTTTAAATTCTTCTTGATTAGGATCTAAACCCATATTAAGAAGTTCAACTGTCATTTTATTATAAGCATCTTTTAGTAAATTATCTTCAATAAGTGCTCTCTTTGCTTCAAGCATTTCATTATATGATAAATCATCTACTGCTCTAAATTGTACTTTATGAAATCTTTTTGTAAACTCTCCAGTAAGAACATTTATTACATTAGGAATAATTGGATAAAATTTAAGTTCTAATGCAGATTCATCTTCTTTAGTTAAGATGTCCATTAACTCTTTATACTCATTATTCTCTTCTACAATATAATCTGTCTTATCAATAATACCTTTTGCAAGTTTATAATTTTTAAGTAACTTGCGGGCATTACTTCTAAGATATTCCATACCTCTCATTTCTAACCAATCAAGATTCCAAGCTGCCCAGTTTTCATCTTTTTCTTTGTTAGAAATAAATTGTGTAGGTTGTGTTAAAGAGCTACTTGATATTTCATTACCTTTAACCTTAGCTCCTTTTTTTAACTGTAGTGCGTTATATAATTGCATAGTTTATTTCTATATTTCCACAAGTTGTTGTTGTAATCCAGTAGTTTTCCATTATCTAATATTTTTAAATCCTGATCTTCTTGGTCTAGAACTATACCTGGATCTACCACCTAAATTCCTAAAAGGACTCATATTTAATTTATACAAATTCTTAGACTTATCCAAGTTATTGTCTGATTCTTTTTCAATCCGTTTGCTATATCCTCTATTAGATTGTTGTATTTTAGCAAAAGCAACTAATGCAGCAAATGAAACTAATCTATCCACGTTTAATCCAGGATAATAAGCAAGCATTTCTGTTAATAGCATTTTATCTGGTATTCTTTCTACACCTAATGTTTGTGATATAACTTCACCATTATCATCTAATTGTTCATCTATTGATTCTCTAAGAAATTCTATTGCATAAGATATTAAATGATTTTTAAATAATGTACCAGTATTTTTCCAACCATACTCTTGATATACTGTTCTATTTGAACCAAGATCTTTTAAAAATAATACTTGTTGTTTTGGTACAAGATATTTTTGTTTTCTTTTTGAAATCATATGTTGAATAAATAAAGATATATTGTTCTCTACTAATGTCCATGCATTATACCATTCAATAATCATTTCAAGTTGTTCATGTGTTTTATTTATATCATCATATCTACCACACCATGAAGCAACTATTTTATCTCTTTCTATAAAACTTTCTAATCCATTTTTAGTTTCTCTTGTAACTTCTACAGGATTCTTATAAACAAAAATACTACATAAAGAATCTGATGTAGTAGTTTTACCTTCTGACACAGGGTCAATAGATGCATAATAAGTACCAAACTCTGGATTTTTTACAGGTCTTTCCCATACAACTAATACTCCAGTTTTATCTTCTCTTTTTCTATTTACAGGAAATTCAGTAATAGGTAGTTTTTTAGAACGTGTAGCTATAATACCTTTTTGATCTTTATCTAATTCAATAAATTCATATGGATATTTTTTTTCCTCTATTTGTTTTAATTGTTTAGATAAAATACTTTGTGGAAAGATTGAAGCTTTTCTATAAGCAAATGCTTCTGCAATATTAACAGGTTTTTGTGATATACGTAATTGATATTGTTCTGGTGATAGTTCTCGTTTCCAATCTTTTCTTTCTTTGTGTATTGCTTCTAATGCTTCTTTAACTAAAGAGTTGCCATATTTATCAATATAAGGGGGCATAGAGTGCTGTTCAGGAATAAATAGACCTGCTATACCAATTGTACCTTTATCATCTAATAGATTAGTTTCTATAGCATATATATCATTAGCTTGTGGATTTAGTATCATATCTTTTAATGGATTACATTGTGTAAGATCACCCACTGATCCTGCAGCAATAAACATACCAGTTGTCATCATACCAGATGTCATTGCTGGTCTAATATATTCATATGTTTGATCCATTTTAGGTGCAATACCTGCCTCCTCATGAAAAAAGAAAGTACATGGTCCACCTACTCCAGTTGTTGCATTTTTTTCAAAAGAAGCTCCTTGTATCTTAGACATAAGACCTTTGTTAGTTTTTCTATTATTTATTCTAACTTCTATCTTCTGTTCCCACAATAATACTTTTTCTGGTGTACATGGTCTATACCAAGCTGTATGCTCATTAAGAAAAGTTTTATATTCATCTAAAAACTTCCATGAACCTTTATCATTAATATAATCTTTTAATGATGCACCTATTTTACATATAGATCCCTCTTCAAACCAAAACTGATTTATAATCTTACCCATATGAAAGTATGAAGATGCTATCTGTCTTTTTTTAAGAATAGCTGCATGCTTGTAATTTAATTCAGCAAGTAACTCATATAATGCCATATGATATTGTGCATCTCTAACTTTAGCAAATCCGTACTTTTTTTCTTCTTTATCAAAGATTGGTAAGAAGTTTAACCACATATAATAATCTCTTGTTAAATACCATATATGTTTATCTCCATAAAAGATAACTCCTTCTCTACATTTTTCTTTTTCTTTATTCCAATAATTTATAAAGTCTTTTGATCTAAATGGTTTATCACAATAAAAACCATTAGTATTAAAATTTTTTGCTTGTTCATTAAATAGCAAAGCAGTATCATCAAACTGATACTGCCCTGGTTCTCTAAATAAAGTATTTAAAAATTTTATAAAACTTTCTTTAGTTTCAAATTCTTTATAAATCCATTCACCATCTTTATATGTAGGAATTTTTTTAAACATCTTCTAGAATAGCAATTACATATCCTTCACTAATGATTAAATGTTTTTCTCCTTGATGATCAAATTCATATTCATCATTGTTTGTCATTGGCCATTGAATAAAATCACCAACTTTAATTTCACCACTACACTCTCTACCACATGCTACAACATGTCCTTGAGGTTTTTGTAATTGTTGTTGTTCAGGTAAATAAATACCACTTGCTGTTTTAGTTTCAATTTTAACAGGTTTAACTAATAATTTTTTACCTACAGGTTTTACACTTTTCATAATTTAATTTAATTTAGTTTTATAATTGATCATATGCTAATCCTTGTCCACCACGGACTTGGCTTTTTTGTTCATCTTTCATATCATTGTAAGCACCTTTAAATGATTGTCTTATTTGATCAAATTTAGCTGCTGTATTTACCAATGATGTTAGGTTACCATCTCTACCATGTTCAATAGATGTAGTTTCCATATATCTTGCTAATCTATCTAACATAGATTTGATACCTTTATATGCTCTAAATGTTGGTGTTTGATATAAGTCTTCACAAAATCTTATTGCATTTCTAATAGATTCATCTTCTGGAGATTCTTCTAATCCTATTTCATCTATAATTATATCTTCTTTTTCATGCTCAGGCATATTAAAAAAAGGATTCATATCAGGATCAGGACATGTCATATAAAATACAAATAGATAAACTTGTAAATGAGTATCTGGATATTTATCCATTATATTCTTTAATGTTTTTAAAGAATAACAATGTTCTGATGGAATAACTTTACCATTTTGTACATCAAATAGTTTTGCTAACATTATAAATTATCTTTTAACCACATAATAAGACTAGTAACTTCATCTTTTAAATATGGTAAATTATACATCTTAATATCTTCAATAATAGGTTCTCCATTCTCTACTTTATTTATTGGATAACCATATTTATCTTCACCTTCTTTTTCAAACTTAACATGTTGTATTTGCAACTTACCAATTTTAAGTTTAGGATTATGCTTTTTAATTATATAAGCATATAAAGATAATTGTAAATTGTAGTGATTCAAATTACAATCTTCTAGATTATTAACAGGTTTAAACATTTTAGAAACAACACCTTCCCAGTTTTTAAAACCATTTTCTTTTATCTCTTTATTTGTTTTATAATCAAGAATATTTATATAACCATTTACAATAGATACTAAATCTGCTTGTCCACATATACCTGCAGACTTAAGATATACAAAATGTTCTGGATATACACCTTCATCAAGCTTTTGATTTGGTGCAATCTTAATACCATTTTGATCTACTATAGGTCTAATTATAGGTACTTCTTTACCATCACGTTCAATAGTATTAAACTCACAAATATTTTCTTCTCTTTGATTATGATACCAATTACCTAAAGATATAGCACGTTCAGTTTCATTATCCCATGCATTCATTATTTCTTTTGGTGTCATACCATACCACTTAGATCTTTTATTCTTAGAAGACTTTTTAGCTTGTCCTTTTTTATCAAACTTAGGTTTAAATTTACCTACAAAACTAGTTACACTAGTCCAAGTAATTTGATCTTTTTCTAAGTTTTCATCTAAGCTTTCATATACATGACCCTTTTCTTTAAATACTACTGCCATAACTATTCTTTTAGACTCTCTCTTAATTTACTTTCATCCTCTTCAGATAATAAAGCTTTCCAATATCCTTTAGGACATTCAGTTGATAATGCTCTAATTTTAAAAGATAATGTGCAACCACAATCTGAACAACAAGGTTGACTTCCTGGAGCTACACAATATGATCCTTCTCTATCTATAAATTTACACTGATCACATATCTCCCATCTATACTTTGCTATCTTTTCAATATCATCTGTTTTAAAAATATTATTTTTTATACCTTCAAATATTTGATCAGCATTTTTAAATACGTTTAATAATTTATTTAATTTCATTTTTAAAATCTTTTTTTTCTTGAATTTGTTGTTCTAAATTATCTAAAGCATTTTCCATGCTATTAATTTTTTCTTTTATTGGTATATGTTTTGCATAACCTTTATACGTATTCTTTTCAATATTACCTAATATGTCTTTATTTCTCTTAATACTTTTTTTAAGTCTACCTAGTCTTAACTTAAATGTGCCTAAATTAGGTAAATAAATATTACTATGATTTAATTCAGATAATTGTTTTCTAACTTTACTATAAAAAAAAGATATAAAGTCTGATACTAAATCTTTATGTACATTGCATTCTTCTGCAATATCATCATAAAAGTCTTTATAATTCTTTGGTTTCAAGACCTAATATTTTAAAATCTAATAATACAGTACCATCTGTTTGTATTTCAATATCAGGATTAATTTTAATATTCTTTTTATTATCACCATTTTTTACAATAAGATTTTTTTTAGTAGCTTTTGTTACTGCATTTCTTACTGATTGTGGACTTTTAAATATTTTTAATTCTGATATATAATCACAAAATTTAGTTAATTCAGATGACTTTAATTTAGCTAACTCAGTTAAACAATTTAAATCTGATTGACTTATTTGTATATCATTTAAAAAGCAGTAAGTAAGGAATTGATATTTTATAATATCATCCTTACCCACCTTAACTTTTTTTTCTACTTTAAAAACTTTCATATCCAAGTTTTAATTATTTCTTTTGACTCTAATAGTGTATATGAAAATGAATTACCCCAAATATCTCTAGCTTTTCTCATAATTTTCATAAAGAATGTCCAATCATCATTAGATGCAATAACTTGACATCCTGCTGACCATTTATCTATTTGTGTAGATTTCTTACCAGCATACTTAGTAGCTCTATGAATGTTAATACCAAAAATACCTTCATGAATATTTTCAGTATTTAAATTATAAATATCATCTCTATTATTATCACGGTAAACTTTAACAGGTTTTTTTTGACATAATGCTTCATATCTACCTTGATGTTTTCTAATCATATGAGAACCTCTATATTGATTTGGCACAAGTATTGCTACACCATTAGGATTTAATAAATTATCTACCCAATGTGTACCAGGATCTGTAGTACAATCAAATTCATGATAACACCAAACACCTTTATCATCTTTATATGATAATGTAAGTATATCATCAAAACGGTTAGTTACTTTATTATTAGTATCAGAATTTCTAATACCAACTATATTAACATCATAACCTTTATTTTGTGAATCATTAAACCATTTATAGTTCTTATGATCTACAGTTCTTTTGATTTGCTCTAAAGAATATAACATTACTTAGATCTTTTAAGAGTTTTCTTTACTGATTCTTCTGATGTTTCTTCAGCATTATTATTTTGTGCTACACTTTGAGCTAAAAACATTTGTGCTTGTACTCTTTCTGCACGTGTTTTTTCAATATCTCTTAAGAGTTCTTCATATTTAAGTTGAACTTCTAAGTGATCAATACTTTCTTTATAGTAATTAGTTAGTTCTTCACGTCTGTTATCTAACTCTTCTTTACTTAATTGCTGCGTTTCAGCTTCTTGTTGTAATGTTGCCATTGTAAATTGGTTTTAAATTAATAGATTACAATACAAATATACAAAAAAAGTTTAAATATAAAAAGTTTATAGTATGTGTAATGTGTAAAACATCATGGGTGAGGTTTAATGATACCCATTTAATAATTCTAGTAGCTCTTCTATTGCATCATGTCTATGACTATCTTCTAATACAGATTTAAAGACATATTTAGAAGCAACTAACTTTGCCATATCATGATATGCAGAATAATTTTTATCTTTTAAATCTATTTGATAAGAGTCTCCACAAAAAATCATTTTAGAATCTTTACCTAATCTTCCAATAGCCATTGCTAATTGACTTCTAGTTAAGTTTTGAAACTCATCTACTATAACAATAGAATTATCAAATGTACGTCCTCTAAAATGTGCAAGAGATACAAGTTCTATCTCTTCATCTTGCTCCATCTTTTGAAGCTTTTCAGGTTTATTATATACCTTACGCATGTTAGATTTAATTGGTACTAACCACGGTTCCATTTTTTCTCTTTCAGAACCTGGTAAAAATCCATTGTCTTCTGTAGAAACTGTAGGTCTTGTAATTATAATCTTATTATATTGACGTTTAAAAAATTGATCTAGTGCTACTTGTACAGCTAATAATGTTTTACCACTACCAGCTCTTCCTACAATAAAGTTATAAGGATGATTTAATATTTCTGTTTTAGCTTTCTTTTGTTCTTCTGATAAAGATATAGAAAACCTTATAGCTCCCTTTGGAGGAGTCTTTGATTTATTAAGTAAAGGCATATATTATAAATTATTTTCAATAATTTGTATCTTATGACACTTTTCATATTCTTCTGTTTCTATAAAATAATCTTTCATATTTTGTAGAAATGCAATTTTTAAATTTTCAGCAGGATCATGTGCAAGTATTGCACCATTTTTTTGTGCCTCTAAAATATCTTCAAAAGTTTTTTCTCCTGTAATAATTTTATATGAATTATTAAATGCTTTTTCTAGTATTTTATATTCAGCTTCTTCTCTTTGCCAATCTTCTAAATCATCAAAATTTTCTAGTGGGTCTCTTAGTGACATATGTTCTATTTTTTCTTCTTGGTTATAATAAAAAAATAAGAAATTTTTAATTACGTTCATATTTACAAAGGTATTATTTTTTTAATAACTTTAGTTTTCCTCTTATAATAAGTGGTGATCCAAACTCTAATCCTTTACTTGCTTTCCTTTTAGAAACTTTGTAAAATGGATTTATTTCTTTATCATATTCTTCTTTATTTATTTTTAATTCTGCACCATTTGCAAATATTATTTTAAATTCTGGTTTGCCATTTTTGTAAATAATCTCTTGTTCTATAGCACCACCATTTTTTGCAAGTGTAAGAGATTGTTCTTGTTCATCCATAGCAACTTCATTCATAAACTTAATTACATTATTGTCTATCTTTTTTTGCTGTTCTTTATATTTTTCTTTTTCTATATTAAACTTTTGATCAATTCTATTTTGTTCTATTCTATTATTTCCTTCAAAAAGTCTTTTTTGACTATCAATTTCATTAGCTATATAACTTTGAATATTATTGATAGCATGACTTATACTGCTTATTATATAATCTGGTGCTGCATCATCCCCAAGGTCTATATAATTATCTTTAAATTTAGACTTACGTATTGTAGCACTATTTAGTTCTCTAGGAACAATATTACCATCTTCACCTATATTTGCAAACCATTCTAAAGCTTTTCTTTGATATTCAGGTAAATTATTAAAAGCATCTTCTCTTAATTTATTAGGATTTAAATTAAATCCTTGTTCTTCTAAAAATTGTAAACTTTTACCATCATCATAACTAGCATTTTCAGATATATCTTGATTATTAAAGTGTGTATTACCTGGTATTAATCTAGCTATATTTTTTTGATCTGATATAAAAGCTGCTGGATCATAGTTTCTATTAGAATTAATACCTGTAAATTTTTTTCTAGTTACATTCATGAAGTCATTTTGAATTTCAGTAATTAACCCAGGATTACGCTCATCAGGAAGATTATCTCTACTATGTGCTGTATACCCTTCCTTGTTTGCTAATTCATAAAAAGTTTTATAATCAGTATCATTATCTTTATTAAATCTTTTTAAAAATTTATTTCTTTGTTTTATTGTTTTACTTCCTATTTTTTGCATAAATGTTGATAACGCAGTGTCTGGAGTATTACCAAATCCTTTTGGTGCACTATCATTCCATTCATCTCTTTCTTTATCATAATTAACATATGCATTTCTATCTATTGTAGGAAATACTTCATTTACAAATTTATCATACATTTCATCACTATAAGGTGAATGATATTTATTTGGTTGATTTCTGTTTAATTCTGCAAGTTCTTCTTCTGATCTTTTAGTTATACCTCTTTCAGCTAACCAATCTTCATATGCTCCAGCATTATAATTATTTGACTCACCTAACTTTTGCATTGCATTATAAGGATTTATATCTTTAGTTCCTTTAGATCCAAATAACTTATAAGCAATTTCTGCATTTATATCTTGTACTGGTTCATTACTTAACCACTCTTTTACTTTTTTTTGTGTTCTTGGATTAGATCCTAATTTATTTCTAACTCTATCTATAGCTTGTTGTTCAGGATTAGTTCCAACTAAAAATTCATTTATTCTATCTAAATATGAAATATTTGAATCTCCAAAAGTATAAGGATTCTCATCTTTTTTAGGTATTTCTGTAGAAGGATTAATTGCTTCTAATAATGGTGCATCAGGCATTTCAAATCCTCTTTCATTTAATAAGTTTAAATGTTCTTGAGTAAATTCACCTTCTTCTGGATTCCATATACCCGCATCTTGTAATGCAGATTCTAAATTACGTTTATAGGATTTAACTTCTTGAGGCATTGTATAATACTCAGTCTCAGCTTTATCTCCCTCATAATCTGGACTATATGGATTTTCTTTACTAGCATTTGTAAAGAATGTATTATAATAATCTTTAAACTGTTGATAATTTGGACTATATTTCCCTGAACCCATTATACCCATGTTATTAGATAAATGATCTAATTCATGTGTGATAGTTCCTTTTAATAATGTTTCTTTAGGTTTAATTACATCTCCATCAATGTTATAATATGGAAGCTGTGTATATGATAAACCTAATGGATCTTTTGGTGTATCAGGATTTAAATATACACCTGTTTGTTTATCTGGATCATTAAGTTGTAATGGAAAAGTACCTTCTTGATAATTAACAAAAGCTAGAACTCCAGCAACATTTGGATCATAAGTAAAACCAGGTGCTTGTTGTGTGCTTCCTTTCACTTTAGATCCAGTGCTATATATTAGTTCAACATTTTTGTTTACAATATCATCTAACTGCGTGTCAGTTAAAGTTTCACCTGTAGCATTTAAATGTTCTTTTCTTAATCTTTCTCTTTCAGGTGCACTTCTGTAATGTGTTTCTAATTCTTTTTGTTCTTGACTAATATCAAAATTACCTGATTCAATAGTTTGTTTTAAGTTATCTGCTGTTACATTTTCTGTGGTTACTTCATTTGAACCATCAGTACCTTGGAATGTAGGTAAAGATCCACCATTCTGTTTTAAAGTTTTTAAATATTTTTTATAATCTGATAAATTACCAATTTCTTCTACATTACTTAAATAAATTAATCCATCTGGAACATCAAACTCTTTAAAACTTGTTCCTGCACGAAACTTGCTTCCTTGTTGTGGACCACCTCTATATATTTCATTAAGAAATTTATTATCTATATCTATTTTGTATACATTTCCTTTATAGTTTAATAGATCACTTCTATAGTCTGCATATCTTAAAGGATCAAATGGATCTGCTGAAAACCATCCTGATGTTTTATCTCCATAATTAAATGGTGAATCACCATATCTATATAAAGTTGTTGTTCCATCATCTCCTAATTTGTTAACATAACTTTGTATATTTTCTGCTTCTACACCAGGCAATCTAGATCTTGCATGAAAATAATCTAAACCAGATTCAGCATCTTTTGCAACATTAAGTTTAACATTATCTAGAAAATTAACTTTACTAGAAACTGCATCAGTTTTTCCTCCAGGTAATACTTTAATTTCTCCATCAATATATTTTCTATTAGGACTATAATGACCATATGTTGTATTCCAGTTATCAATAAATGTTTGAGCTTTTTTAGGATCTTCTTCAATTAATTTTACAAGTTCTTTATCAGATTGTGGAACACCTAGTCTTTTTGCTCTATTAAATTGATAACCAGCTTTTACAGCCATGTCTGCTTCTCCTATCTCATTAATTTTTTTTAATTGTTGAAATAACATTTCATCTTGTAACGCTAGTTTACCAGTACTTCTAAAACCTATAAAAGGATTAATAGCTAGATCTAATGCTCCTGCTTTACTAAATAAGTTTGGAGAAAAAGTTCTAGCACCAAGAAGAAAATCTATAGGTGACATACTAAGTTCTGCTCCCGCAGGCATATCAGGATTAATTGTACCATCTGGAAGTATTTCACTACTTTCTATAGCTTTATCAAAATATCTTTGTGTTGCATCCCTTTCAAGTTGATTTATATATTCATCAAACCTAAGCTGTTCTTCTGGTGTAAGATTAGATTGTTGTGGTACAGTTATCTTTGGTGTTTCTCTACCATCCTGAGCTCTCATACTACCTTCAGGTAAATCATCTGCAATCTCTGGATCAAATGCAACATTGTTCATTTGCCATACTATGTCTTCTTTGTTAAATAATTGTAACATTCTATCAGCAACTGAAAATCCTTTTTCATCTTTACCTTTTTGATTAAAGACTCCCTCTTGCTCTAAAAGTTTATTTAGATCATCCATAGTAAATGGTCTTGTATCTTCTGCTTTATAAATATTAAATTTATCTGCTAAATATCTTAAGGCCATTACATCAGAACGTCTTTCATGGGGACTACGATCATGTGCTAGTATTGCTTGTCTTTCTTTATTTATCCAGTCTTCTTTAGCATCTTCAAGAGAATTATAACCCATATCTTCCACAACAGCAACAAAACTATTATAACCTTCTCTATTTGGATTAGTTTGTTCTTGCCATCTTTTTTCTACTGCTTCATCTAAATTTTTATTGTATTTATCTGTACCTACTTTTGATCTAGAGGCTAATTCATTTTGAATGCTCTTTGGCATATACATACCGTGCATATCATGAGTATAAGTATAGAAGTCATCAATACTCATATCTTGAATATTTAACATATGACCATATTCATGTGCTAGTATTGCTTCTTGAAGTGTTGGATTATTTTCTGCATCTGCAACTGTAGGATCAAATCTGATACTTCTATCACTTGGTTCATAATCTGATAAAAAACTAAGTAAGCTCATACCTGGATCAAACATAGAATCAAAAAATCCTTTATCTGTTCTATCAACCATACTATGACCTGCAAATGCTGCAGCTACACCATAAGGTCCCATATCTACTTGTAATCCTGGACCACGACTAAAACCTTCACGTTCATTGGCTATATATTGTCTATACAAACCACGTTTAGGATCAATAGGATAATTACCTTCTTCTATTAGCCGTTTATAGTTATCACTAGTTACATACCTTTTGTAAAAGTCATCAACTCTTGACATAATCTCATCAAAAGGTACTGCAGAAGATTCACCTGCATTTTGCTTTTTTTTCAACTTTCTCATCAATCAAACTCTTGCTTATAAAACAATATACTCAAATTTGACCAGACCCCCAAGCAAACTAAATCAAACTTGTCCCCCCTGGGTATTAGAAATTTTGTATATATAGGGTTGGGTGGAGGTATCTATTATCTGCTCCCCAGATCAAAAATGGTTTGTGTCTACCCCCCTAGGGTTGTGCAAGCTAATACAAAATTTATAAATCTAAAATAAAAATTATGTTGTACTTTGTAAAATTTACCCAAACAGGTAAAGGTATGGTCTTTTCAAGTGAAAAGATAGGTGAAAAAATAACCAAGACAGTAGGTACTGGTGACAATGCTGTAAGTATTACTATTAGTAAACAAACGCCAAATGTCAAATTTGGGTTTTGTCCAACTAATGGTAAAACAGCAGAGCTCAAGAAAGTATTAAAACCAGGTCAACAAGTTGATGGTTTTAAACTGTCTGATGAGAAGGTAGAGATTGAAGGTGTGCCATCTGACAATCTCTTCTGGGTAGAGTAATACTCTAAGGTGTGTATGTAACAATGCACACCTAATTTTTCTAAATGCGTAGGTATTGTCACACAATGTTACGCGTTAGGTCACATGTTACTAGCTTTTTGCTGTAATGTGTCACAAAAGTTATAAATACTTGTAATTAATTTTAAATAGTTGTGTGTGTTACAGTGTGTGTGATAGGTCCATATTCCCACTTATTACCACATTGTTCCACATACTAACCTTCACAATCACCTAAAATATAATATAGCTATGACTAGCATTCAAAAAGAATTAAAAAAAGCTCAATTAGATAATGATTGGAACAGCATCAAAAGAATATTTGATAAGTTAAATAACATCTGTAAAGAAGAAGCAGACATGAGTTTATTTGAGTTCTTAACGTATAGAGATAATACATCAGAACTTTGTAGAT
>CEVB01023207.1_pt1 | contig 41159 bp, 74 predicted proteins | sample 531381 | NCBI WGS metagenome assembly CEVB01 (sample SAMEA2622763, study PRJEB7988) | marine metagenome | biome: marine biome (ENVO:00000447); feature: surface water layer (ENVO:00002042); material: "saline water (ENVO:00002010), including plankton (ENVO:xxxxxxxx)" | depth 5 m | reverse complement strand
CCTGACCATGATAGAACTGATAGAGACTTTCAAAATTTAATTAAAAAACTTAAATTAAAAGCAAAAGACCTAAAAGGTGATAATGGAACAACTGTTACAGGTAAAGCAAAAGATATTGAGAAAATGTTAAGTACAATGTATGGTGATGATTGGAAAGATATGTATAAACAAAAAGGCCAAAAATATCTTGAACTAGGCGAAGAAGAAGAGTATGACACTTTGTATGACACTTTTGTAGAAGCAGAAGAACTAGAAATGATAATACCTATGAGAAATCTTTTACAAACTACTAGAAAACAAGTCTTTGATGCGGCTAAAAAATCAGGATTAAATCCTAAAAAAATTGGGTCAGGTTCATCTGAAAAATTAGAACTAAAAGGCACAGAAGCCCAACATAGAAAATTTCAAAAACTATTTTTCTCTCAACAAAACTTAAAAAATGATTCTTCACTAGACGAAGCAATATCATTTGGGTTTGATACTATGAAAGGTGCGAATGAGTTTAGAAGAAAATTTCCAGATTCAGAACGAGTACAAATTGTTAGAGTTGACGGCAAGAAAAAACATATTGTAACTATTCGTGATAGTTCTTTCCATGATACACCAAGGGCAGCTTCAATCGCATCTAAAATAGCTATGAAGGAATCTCCTCCATTAGAAGAATCATTAGAAGAAAAGAAAAAAGATATGACAGCCATTTCTTCATGGAAAAAGAAACTACAAAAAGTTAAGGGTTTAACTAAACAACAAATACAAATGTTGAATACATTACCAACACCTGTAATTACATCTTTAATTAATCAAATTGGTATGGTAGTGGCAAGTAATGATATGGCAGAAGATGGTCATACAGATGTTATCTCAGCTAAAAACAAAGTGAAGATAGCTATGAAAGCTTTAAATATTATGAATCAAGAGTTAAATAAACTCAATGATGAAGATGATTTACCATCTTGGTGGACAGATAAGGTAGCTATAGCAGTAAACAATATTGATGATATGTCTGATTATCTAGATATGAAAGTAGAAAATGTTAGAGACATATTTAAAGAATCAGATGTAAAAGGATTACAAGAAAAGGCTGAGAAAGCACTAAAGAATAAAGCTAAAGAAACAGGAATGCCATTGGGTATACTTAGAAAAGTATTTCAAAGAGGTGTAAAAGCTTGGCAGAGTGGTCATAGACCTGGAACAAATGCAGTGCAGTGGGGTCTAGCCAGAGTTAATTCTTTTGTTACAAAAGGAAAAGGTACATGGGGTAAAGCAGACTCAGACTTAGCTGCTAAAGTTAGAAAATCAGAAGAGATAGAAGAAAAAGCACCTAATACAGCTGATGCTATGAAAAGATTTAAAGCAGGTAAAGCTGGGTTTACAGATAAAGCACATTTAAAGGCTAAAGGTCTCATACCAAGAGCAGACGGAACAAAAAGAAAGTCAGAAAAATATAAATGAAAACTTTTGTAGAACATATAAATTATGGTCTTTTTGAAGGTAAATATGTGCCTTTAGAAATGCCTATGTTAATGAGTGAAGAAGATGTAGAACTGAATAAACCTAAAAGAGGTGGTCCTAAAAAGTTTTATGTCTTTGTAAAGAACGATAAGGGTAATACAGTAAAAGTTACCTTTGGTGATGTAAAAGGTGGAGCAGACGGTAAGACTTTATCAGTAAAACTTCAAGACCCAGCTGCAAGAAGAAGTTATGCAGCTAGACATAATTGTGATACTGCTAAAGATAAGACTTCAGCTAGATATTGGAGTTGTAGATTACCTGATTATGCTAAAGATTTAGGATTAGCTCCTGTTGATAAAGGAGATGGTGGTGGAATATATTGGTAAACCATACAAAGACACTATAATTCATTATAAAAATAGTGATTTTTTTATGAGGACTTTTGATGAATGGATAGAGTCTAGTGAACTTATTTGGCACAAAGATAGAAGGCATAGACTAGTAAAAGTTTTAGAGGGAGAAGGTTGGCAGATACAATTCGAAAACAACCTACCTTTTCTCTTAGAAAAAGATAAAGAATTTATAATACCTAAAGAAGTTTATCATAGACTTATCAAAGGTAGAACTGAATTAACTTTGGGAATAAAAGAACTATGAAAAGTTTTATAGAATTTAAAGAGAGTAAAGGTGGAGCTAAAGCTGGTAAACTAGAACTTATTAAAATAAATCTAGAGAAAGCTAAAGCTTTCGCTGAAGATTTATTCAAGAAGAATAATAGAGATTTAGAAGAAGAATTACCTGATTTTGATAATAATTTTATCAAAGCTCAAAGAATTGCTGGTGGTGGTTTCGCTCAAAGAAAAGATATGCCAGTCATATCAAATAATGATGTAAAGAATTTACAAAAAACATTAAAAAAAGGTGAGATTGATATAACTAAACCCTTTTCAAGTCCAGCTGTGGCTACTGACCCTTTTCCACAAGGTTTAGATAAAGGCACAGGTAAATCTTGGCTAAAAAGTGGTATAAAAAGAAATGATGGAGACGCAAAAGATGATGTAGTCAATGTCAAGATTAAAAAAGTTTCTGTTGGTAATTTAAAACCAATTCAAAGTCAAATTTATTTTGATAAATCAATTAAGAATGTGGCAGAGTTTGGGGCTAAAGGAACAAAAGATTTCGCAGAATCTAAGGGTAATACTTTTGTCGTTTCAAAAGATAATCGAATCATAGATGGCCATCATAGATTTTTATCAGCACTTTTAGTAGACCCTAAGATAAAAGTTAATTGTTTAGAGATTGACTTACCTATAAAAGACCTGTTACCATTAACATTATCATATACAGACGCTATAGGTAATGTAAGAAACAAGTAATGAAAACATTCAGAGACATAACAGAAGTTAAAAATAAAGGCGTAACATTTACCTTTGGTAGATTTAATCCACCTACTGCTGGACATATGAAACTTGCAGATAGATTAAAATCTGTCGGTCAAAGAGATGATGTTTTCATTTATACATCTCATTCTTCCGACCCAAAAAAGAATCCTCTTACATTCGCACAAAAAAGAAAGTTTATGAATGCTATGTTACCAAGAGGTGTAAAAGTGGCTAGGTCAGATGCGAGAAATGTATTTGATGTTGCTACTGATTTATATAGTCAAGGGTATAGAGAAGTTAAAATGGTGGTAGGTTCAGATAGAATTCAAGAGTTTCAGAATCTACTTAAAAAATATAATGGTGTAAAAGCCAGACACGGATATTATAACTTTCAAAGTATTGAGATAGTATCTGCAGGTGAACGAGACCCTGATGCAGAAGGTATCGAAGGAATGTCAGCTTCAAAAATGAGAGCTTTGGCAGCCACAGAACAAGAACAAGAATTTTTAGCTGCTCTACCTAAAAAGTTTAGAATGGGTAAACAATTATATAAAGCTGTAAGAAAAGGTATGGGATTAAGAGAAGAATTTCCAAACTTCATGTATGAGATACTCGAAGCTGAGAGAACTCCTAGAAAGAAAGGACAACATAGAGGTAGTTCAAGTCATTCTGATTTATATACAGATGAAAATCCAAAAGGTACAATTCATGGTCTTGGATTTAAAGATGCTGCTACAGCTAAAAAAGGTATTAGTATAATTAATAAAGCGAGAAGAACTCACGCACATAAAGTTCAAGCTACACTTGTTATGCAACAGAGAGCTAAAGAAGCCATTAAAAGAACAAAAGACCCAGAGAAAAAAGATAATTTAAAAGCTGCACTTGAAATATGGACAGCTCACTTAGAGAAACTTAAACAGAAAACAAAAGACATGAAAAAACAAGAGAGTCTTTGGGATAATATTAGAAAGAAAAGAGATAGAATCAAAAGAGGCTCAGGTGAAAGAATGAGAAAGAAAGGTGAGAAAGGTGCACCTACTGCTGCTCAGATGAAAAGAGCTCAAGAATATTATGAATGGGGTACAGATAAAGGTAGAGAGTGGGCTCAGTCATTTACACCTGGTCAGCCTATCATGAAGTATGTAAAAAGACTTAGAGAAGCTGAAGACTTACCAAAAGATGTTTTAAAAACAAAAGAAAAATTTTATAAAGAACTTAAAAAGAAAAGAAAAGATTTCGAAGATAGATACGGAAAAGAAAAGGCTGACGGTGTAATGCACGCGACAGCTATGAACATGGCAAAAGATAAACATGGAATCAATACTTAATTATCAAGAGGAAGAATTAGAACTTGAGCTGACCGAAGGGGTCAATGACTCGGGTATTTTCAAAGCTATTGTTATGGCAGGTGGTCCAGGTAGTGGAAAGTCTTTTGTAGCTAAAAAACTTGGCCTTGGGGCTATGGGCTTACGGGTAATTAATTCAGATAACTTTTTTGAGTTACTACTCAAGAAGAAAGGTTTATCTCTTAAAATGCCAGATAACGAAGAAGAAGAACGAGAGGCAGCTAGGTCTTACGCTAAGGCTTTAACAAGTAAAAGACTAGATGATAGTATGAGAGGTAGACTTGGTGTATTAATAGATTCTACATCTGGAGATGTTAAGAAGACAGCTAAAATTATACAGAGATTAAAACAAGTAGGGTATGATGTAAAAGTTCTTTTTGTTCAGACAACTTTAGAGGTAGCACAAAAAAGAAATCAAGAAAGACCTAGAAGTGTTCCACCTAAAGCTTTAGAGTTTTCGTGGAAAGGGGCACAAAAAGCCAAGGCTCAACTTAAATCTATAGTTGGAAGTCGAGACTATCATGAGATAGATAATAATCATGGTGATAAACCAAGTATGGCGTTGGCAGGAAAACTTACAAGTTGGTCTAAAAATTTAAATACTAAAGGTCAACAATGGATTAATCATGTGAGAAATGGTGAAGCACATGGTGTGGCAGAAGAACTTGATATAAATACTATGGATATGAAAAGTTTTTCTGAATTTACAGAATCTTTGACCATGAGTCAAAGACTTCAAAGGTCTAGAATAGCAAAAAGAACTGCTAAGAAAAGAGCTAGGTCTGCTTTGAGAAAGAAGAAAAGATTTAAATCACCAGACCAACTACTCGCCAAGGCACAAAAAATGGCGAGAGATATAATAGGTAAAAAATTAACAGGTGGTATACCAATAGCTCAATTATCAATACCACAGAAAATACAACTAGGTAAAAAACTAGATAAGAAAAGAGGGGCTATAGCTAAATTATCAAAGAAAATGATGGTCAAAGCTAAGAAAGCAGAGAGAGAAAGAATTAAGAGTATAAGAGGTCAATAATGCCAGTAGGTACAAAAGTAGGAGCAGCTTCATCAGGCGGAAATATCAAACTGAGAGACAGTATTGGTAAAGTTGTTGGACCTGCAGAATACACTTCATCAAACTTTAGACTTGGCTCTTTATCAAAGGGAGCTTGGATTAATCGAAGAGATTATGGTAATCGAACTACTGATGGTAGTACATTAGTACAAGAAACTTCACCAGATAATTTTTACAGTTATTATTCATCTGGAGATGCAGACGCCTCTGATTATCAACAAGACGGTTCATGGAATGGTGGCGGCCCTAATGGTGGTATAAACGATAATGCAGCTGCTGGAATGGGTGAATTTGCAGGAATTCAAAATGATTATTTTACAGTCGGTACACAGCTAGTTGGTGCAGGTGTACCTCAAAGATATATTGGATTTTCACCACTAACTAGTAGTTATCAACACGCAGCTGGAGCAAGAAATGATTTTGGGGCTGGTACTTCTTTTCAAAATTATACGATAGGCACATATTGTAGAAGAAACGGAGACCACTTATCAATATTCGTGGGTGCTACAAAAAATGGTTCACTTGTAGGTACTGATAATACCACACCGAATCGTGGATTCGGCTCAATTAATGCTACAACTAGACTAGCAGGTGTTTTTACTACACCATATGGTAATACACAACCAGTTGATTACAATTTACATGGAAGCACTGCTAATTCACAAATAGCGTGGTATGATGGTGATAGTTCATCTAATAGTACAGACCCATTTAGTAATCAAAAAGAAATTTATAGACTAGAGAACGCTTGTTCTTCAACTGGCCCAACTGCAGAACCTCATAGTGGTGGAAATGGTACTGGCCAACAAGTCCATGTGCAAGTTTTATCACCAATTACAACAATAAATGTCAATGGCCATCCTGGATGTGACCAACTTGTTAGAAGATATGTCGATAATGGTACAACATCATTCTTTAGTAGTAGTGAAACCTTAATGACTTCAACAAATACAGTTATAGGTGCTGAAATAGTTACAAAAGGGTTTATGACTGATAATTCTGGTTCAGGATTTCAATCTTTAGGTATAGTTGTACCTTTTCTAATTTCAATTAATGGTTCAGGTACTGGAGTATTTCCGAGTAGTAGTATAACAGGTACTAATTCTGGTAGTTCTTCGACATTGAATAATCAGACTTATAGTGGCGGTCAAGGTGTTTTACAAGATAACAATGTAGGTGGTGGTAGTCATTCACCTAGTGATATGATAAGAACAGGGTTTTTCTCTCAAAAACTTATAATGGTTGGAATAAGAGCTGATAGTGATAAAACAAGTTCAGGTTCACCACAAACTTTTATACCTGGTTTTAATCCAGGTGGTGGTAATTTCCCTCTTTTTTAGGACTTTGATATGCATTTACATAGAATAGAAATAGAAGCTTTTAGAAAACAACCAGAAAATGAAGTCAATTCATTAAGAGCCACATTAAGTTTATATCAAAGCCCAATGAAATATACAATTTTAGAGGAAAACTATACACCACCAGACGCTCCAGAAGACTTTGAGCCTGTAGATAGAAAAGAATATGATTGGGATAGTACAAAATTTTTACATAAAATAAGTTGGGTAGCTAATATAGAAGAAGGCCATAGAACTACAGCTGAAGAGGGAAGTGAAGAATATCAACAACAATATAATCAATGGATAATTTGGATGACAAATATGCCAGCATATTTTGCTGCAGTAAACTACTTTCAAGAGAATTATATGCGAGAATCTCAGGAAGACGCGAGTTAGAGAATTATAAATATATAAATACAATTACAGGAGAATAAAACATGATATTCAAACCGATTACAACTGAAGCAGCTTTAGGCACAAATACTGGTGCAGCATCTAATGTTGGTAAATCAAGATATGTTAGACTAGTCAATACAGGTTCTGGTGAACATCTAGTTACATTAGAGCAATCTGATGGTACAGACATAGGTACATTTACATTAGAATCACTTCAAACTGTTATAATACAGAAAGACCCAAGTGACCAATTATTTGCAGCAAATGCGGCTGTTTTAGCTTGTGGAGTAGCAAACAACTCAAACTAATATGAAAGACAAACACATTATAAATTCTTTCAAAGACCTTCGCAAAGCTATCGAAGAGGTTACCGCCTCTCAACCAGCTAAATCAAGACAAGAATTACAGAAAGAAAAGATGAAACCTTTGAAAGAAGGTAAAAACTTGATGCCTGATATAGACAATATTGTTAAAACTAAAGGTGCTAAGAAAGTTGGTGGCTCCATGGTTGATATGTTTACAGCATCCATGATTCAAAAAGTTTACGATAGAGTGAACGATAAAAATAAAAAAAGAATGGAGAAAGCTCCTATTCAAGTTTTAGTGAAGATAGCTCAGACAGCTATGAGTGTAAATAGAAAAGACATGATGAACTCATACAACTTTAATGAAACAGTCGAAGGTTTTGCAAGTGATGCACAAAGACGAGCAGCATTCGCGAGTGGTTATAAAGCCAAAGGTAAGAAAGGTAAGAAAAAGAAAGAAGAAGTTGAAGAAGGCATGGCTTCTTTCTTAGATAATGTAATTAAAGTTCAACAAAGTTTCTCAGACCCAGATAAGGCTGAGAAAATGTTACAAAAAGCAGCTAAGAAAGGTTTAATTGGTTACAATGGGCCAATGAGAAGTCCAGGCGTGAAGATAAATATGTCGATGCCTAGTTCATTCATCATAGTTGGTAAAGAAAAAGATGTAGATAAAGTTTTAAATAGTATGAGAAGTATGGCTTCTACTGGTAGAAAACTTCTACCAATGCCAAAAGTTGTATTAACAAAAGCTGAAGCATTCAATGAAGAACTACAAGAAGCTCGAGCTAGTTTAACTAATGACCAATTTAATGTGTTAAGAAAGGCAGGCTTAGAAAGACTTATGAAAAAACATGATGCATATGTTAGTAATCATGGGACAAAAGTTGTTGTGTTATCATCACCTAGTGCTAAATTTTTTGATGAATTAGCTAACTTATTCAAAAAAAATATGAAGAATATGGTTAGTGATGAATCAATGTCAAAAGAAGAGAGAATCAAAGAATCAATTTTAAAACAAAAACAATCACTATTTAAACTAAAATCTCAGCAAGTATCAAGAGCAGTTGGTATTGACAATGATGGTTTTGGTGGTAAACACGCAACAGAAGAAGACATAAAAGAGTCTATGAGTAGGTTAGGCATGGTAACTGAAAGAGAGGCTCAAATAGAATTTATAAAAACAGATTTAGGTAAAAAAGGTTTCTTGAGTTATACTAACTCAGTTATGGCTGATTTATTTGAAGAGAGAGAATATGAAAGAATTATTTTAGCTTTAGAATCAGATGTAGAACAAGTAGATGAACCAATAGTTTACACAAAAGAACAAGTAGAAGAAAGTTTTATGAACGAAGAAGAGATAGAGTTTATAAAACCAAATGATAATTTTAAAACGAGAGGCCCAATATTAAATATGGGTGGTAACACTTATAATGTGAAAGATAAATTTACAGGTAAATCATATACATTTAAATATTTGGGGGAAGATGTGAAAACATTTAATCAAGTGAAGAAAGAATTAAAAGAAGGGACATGGCGAGTACCAAAGAATGAAAATGAATTAGCTGTACTGGTTGATATGTTAATGAAACCATATCCTGCTACAAAACCTGCTGATGTTCAAAACTTTTTAAATACATTTCCAGTAGGTGATGATTCATTGTATGATGATATAGAAGCAGTCAGAGGAGATGGCACTGGAGGTAAGTTTCCTAAAGTATTCTTAAATGTTATTGCAGGTGAATCATTGGCAGGTTCAGGATGGATTAGAGGTAAAACTGTAGGAAACAAATATGTAGTGAGGGCCCATGCGTTTGGTCCAATGGAAGAAAATAAGGAAGGTATAGAAGAAATGAAAATGCCAAAGAGAAAATCAGGTAATATTAGAAAAGCTAAAATGATGAAGGTTGAAAAAGTTCGTGGTGGTAAACTAGACCCATTATCAAAAATGGGTGGTAGTAAACTTACAGGTCAAGAATTACAAAGATATTACAGAGACAACCCTAAAGCTAAGAAAGCAGCTAGAGATAAAAAGGTCAAGTTAGGTATTGAACTAGCTCTAGACTTAGGTGGTAATATGAATATGGCTATGAAAGAGATAGAGAAGTTAAAAAGAGGTCTTACAAACCATCCAGAAGTTGAGAAGGCTTTACGATTTGCAAATGAGGAAAATATGAACGAAAGTAATATTGACGCGTGGCTAGAGGATAGAGGAGAAGAATACAAAAAGTTCTTCAATAGTATGTTGAAGAAATTTGGTGTTAAATCTCCAGCTGAACTATCACCAGAAAAGAAAAAAGAGTTCTTTAATAAAATTGAAAAAGATTATGACAAAGAATTACCTAAGAATGATGATGGTGATGAAAGTGTTAAGCCAATGAGAGTTGACGCGAGAAGAAAACAGTTTAAAGAGAAACTTAGAAAATTAGGCTATACTAAAGGCTAAAATGTTAATTGAAGGAAAACCAGCACCAGATTTGGGGATGCCAACACAGGCTGGTAACAATGCACTTTTTAGTGTGGTCAAAAAAGCTAAGTCTGAAAGAGAATTACTTAGTATGATTGATAAACTATCCAAGAAAATGGGTGGTAAATACAAAGACGCTAAGGATGAATTGATAACAAGAGCAGCAGTAGATACTTTTAATCAGAAAGATATATCTGGAATGCAAAAGTCTACTGATAGAAATGTTTTTGTTCAAATGAAAGGTGCGTCAGACCTTAGGTCTGGAGAGATTATCTTAGATGATGGTTCTAAAATCAAAGTCAAGGGTAAAGACGCCGCAAAAGTCGTATCGAATCTTTTGAAGTTGAAAACTCAACAAAGAGGACAAGTTCAAAAAGCGATGCAAAAAGATAAAAAGGGCTTTAATAAGTTCTTTAAAATACTAAATAGGTAGTATAAAATAGGAGAAGAAAATGCCTTTATGGGGAGCAACAGACTCAGATGAGTCTAAACCAAAACATTTAACTACAGCTCAAAAGAAAGAAGTATTTGCTAACGCAAGTGGTTGGGTAGTAGAAGCTGGTTCTACACAATCTGGAAATGGTAACACAAGTGCCGACCCAGAAATATTAGTAGCAATCGGTGGTCTAGCTAGTTCAATCGGAGCTGCAGATATTACTGAAATTGAATTTATCACAACAGCATTTGATAAGTCAGATGGTGGAACTTTACAAGTTAGAGTTAGATTCAACGAACCTGTAGATGTTTCAGGTACACCGCAACTAACAGTAGTAAATGATACTAATTCAAATCACACATTATCATATGCTAGTGGAACAGGTACTAACGAATTGGTATTCTCATTAACAATTGCAGCTGGAAACGCAGCTACAGATGCTGGTGATGAATTATCAATCGGAACCAATGCAATGTCATTGAATAGTGGTACAGTTAAAGACGCAGGTACCTCTGATAACGCAACTATTACAAATAGTTCAGCTATCGGAACAGCAGCTGGCACAATAACAGTAACAGCTTAATAACGAGGTTTAGATATCATGAAGAGTTTTAAAAGTTTTATAAACGAATCATACAGCCAGAATTATGGTGGTATAGTTGACCCTGTGGGTCCTGATATGTTTCGAATAGAAGATGAAGAAGTAAGGTCTAGATTAAATAACTATATCGAAGCTTCTTGTAATCAAGAATTTATGAATGTCGAAGCAGGTTTAAGACAGATATATAACAAAGTCTTAAAACTTGGTTTAGAATTTGATGTTCAAGTCGAAGCACCAGGTGATAGTGGTTCATTAAGTCTTCCATTGACACAATTCGGTGGAAGATTTGGTAAAGATGTAGACACACCTATGGACGAATTCGTTGATGATGATGGAATATCACATAAAAACGAAGGAAAAGAATTAAATCTTAATGTGTCTTACGAAAGAATTCCAAACGGTGGATTTGTATTAAACAGTAAAATTGCATAATCGCATTTTACCGTTATACATATCCACATGATGGATATATTTAATGAACTGAATGACGAGAACTTTACCTTATTCGCCATTAGACACTATGATAACCCGCAGTGTTTATCTACAGAGGAGTTTTATGAGGATATCAGAAGATTCAGATATCTGAAAAGACTACTTAAAAGATACTATAAGAATGGTGAGTTAAGGGAAAGATTAATATTAAATCACATAATAATATTGTCTAACCTTTTTGGCGTGTCAAACGCTATTCGTATGTTGAAATTCAAGATAGAAATGGAATATTGGCCTGTTATTAAAACATGCCTACTATATCTAGAGTATGTTGAAGAAGAGTTCGAGATAAATATACCTATAGATATGGAAGTAGCCAGAGTGCTTAGAGAACTTTAATGGTAAACAGAGCAGTAGACACAGTTATTGTATTCAGAATATTGAAGATTCTTACTACGCCTTGGAACAAGATGAAGGCTTGGGAGTTTGGTCTTATAGACGATAACGGAAAAAGAATCAAATCCAAAAAACCTCAAACCAAAGAAGAAAAAAATTCATTCACATTACTCCATAGACTAGTCTTTAATTTAAAAAGACTCATAGAATTATTACCATTTGGTAAAACAAGATTAGCATCTTATGCATCTGCTTTATTTTTGTTGAAAGAACACGCAAAGATAAAGAATAGTGAATTAGACGAAGAAATATTTGTCTATCTAAATCAAATAGGTGCATTAGACAAAGACCTACTTGAAGAGTTTGAACCAAGAAACAAAATAAGTAGTGAGAAAGAATATACTCTTTTAAGAGATATGTTCATTAATGAAGAGTTAGAAGCCGAGAGAGGTGATACACTAATCTATACAGGTACGAAACCTGTGGCTAAGATATACGGAGTTCATGTCTTCCGTATGTATAACATAGATAAACAATCTATGATGTATTGTTCTAGACATGATTTAAGATAGGAGAAACTATGAAAAATTTATTCATAGCTTTATTTACACTTATGATATTACCAGTATCCGCTGGTTGGTCAGGAAGTGTAGGTATGTATTCTGAATACTTCTATAGAGGAGTTAGTCAAAGTAATGGTGATTCAGCTGTACAGTTAAGTGCACAATATGACCACTGGTTAGACGATAGTAACGGATTCTATGGTGGTGTTTGGGCTTCAAGTGTTGAGTATGTTGATAATAACGCATCTCAAGAATATGACTTCTACGCAGGTTATAAAATTGAAGTAGACGATTTTAGATTTGATATGGGAGTTCTAAATTATAATTATGACGAACATTTCGATTCAGTTAATGAAGCCTATGTTAAAGCAGGTTATAATTTCATAGATTTAAGTTACTACAAGAGCTTAGAAGATGAATTATTAGACTACGGTCAAGCTGACATTGAAGTTGGTTTTATACCTGTTGTTGATGTATTTTTTGTATATGGAAGATATCAAAACGGACAAGATTTCAAGTCTATTAGAGTATCATATCCATTCGAAAATAAAGTCGAGTTAGGATTTGAACTTATTTCAGATGATTTAATTCAAGTAGCTGACGAGAACATAGACTGGAATGATAGATTTGTATTAAGTTTAAGTTATAGGTTTTAGTAAAAATGGACAAGGCACCTAAAAAGAAAAAAAGAATGGTTCTCAAGGGTGCCAATGCCCAGACTTTAAAGGACGGAAAATTAGTAGCTGGTTTTGACACAATTATTGATTTTATACTCAGTAAACTTAAATCAGAAATGGGTAAAAGATTTAAACGAAACTCTAAAGATGGTTTAGGATTTGTTAATAGTATAGCTAAAATAGTAAAAATGAAAGTTACAGATAAAGGCCAAGAAAAAGGTAAACTATTCTTAACATTAAGTGAAATAGATGAAGACATGGGAACTGTTACAGGCCCACATATAGCAGGTACAGGTGATGATAGTTCAGTAGTAGTTGTTAGAAAGAAGAAAAAGAAATCTGCAAAAGACCTATATAATTATATAAAGAGAAGAAAATGAAAGATTTTATGAATGAATTGAAAAAACTTTGGTATTCTTTTCTTAGACTTTTTGTTCGTCATTGGAAACTTACTGTAAGTTACAATCATATTTACGGTGATGCAGATGATGTTAGTTACGAAGTAAAAAAGTTTTATAAAAAACAACAAAAATACTTATACTTTAAAACAGTCGAAGGCGAATTAGTCGAAATAAGAGGTGCTGAAGGCCTTAATTACAGAATAGAGGAGTTATAATGTTAGAAAAAATTATATCCGAAAGTTTAGGTTGTGACCAAGATATGGTCAAAGACGATGCAAACTTTGTAGAAGATTTAGGTGCTGATTCATTACATATAGTTGAATTAGTGATGGATATTGAACAACATTACGAGATTGAAATACCAGACGAAGATGCTGAGAATCTCTTAACAGTTGGTGAATTAAGACAATATATTGAGGAATATTCATAATGCAACAATTTTTGATGGGTCTAGTTCTTGTTTTAGGTATAGCTTGTTACTGGTTATATAATAGTAATCAAGCATTAACAGCTAACAATATAGCACTAGAAGGTGCTATAGCACAACAAGAAGAGGCTATGAAAGTCATGAAAGAGTCTTATGAGAAACAAGGTAAAGCTCTTAATCAACTATCTAGTAGAAACGCTCAGATAGAGCAAGAGATGAACCAGTATATGGACATATTCAGAAGACATAATTTAAATAAACTAGCTATCGCCAAACCTGGTATGATAGAAAAAAGGGCAAACGAACAAACAAAAGCAGTATTTGAGAGTATAGAAAATGATAGTAAAGAACTTGACTCGTTGGATGATCCTTCCAGCGATATTAATCCTAACAATTAGTGGTTGTTCCTCATTAGGTGGGGTAAAAAAAGTAGAGGTATCATCTAAACCTATAGAGATAGATATCATTCAACCTACAATGCCTAGAAACATTGATTTGAAAGAACCTGTATGGCATGTAGTATCATCAGCTAAGATACCTAATCCGTGTGTAAAGAACGAAGAGGGTAAAAGACCTAGAACTAAACAAGAAGACGGTACTTGGCTATGTGATTTAGGAAAAGAGAATCCAGATTGGCCAGCAGATTACACATATCTTGATAAGTTTCTAGATGAAGTCAAAAAAGCTAATAGTGGTGATGTAGTATTCTTTGCTATATCAGTTGAAGACTATGAACTTATGGCATTCAATATGCAAGAACTCAGAAGATATATTAGAGAAGTTCAAGAGGTAGTTATCTACTATCGAAATGTTACAGTCAATGATAAAGAAGCCATAGCAGGCGAAGTCAAAAAATAGCACTAGACAGAATCACATTTAGCCCTTATAATGGCACCATATGTTATGGGTAGATAAAAAATATCTGCGATTGATTTCTAGTAGATTCAGAAATTCAAAATGGAAAGATGATAATCTTTTGAATCATTCATGCCCCTATTGTGGCGATAGTAAAAAGAATCAACACAAAGCTAGAGGTTATCATTTTGTATATAAAGAAAGTTTTGTATATAAATGTCATAACTGTGGTGAGTCAAAAGGTTTTGTAAACTTTCTCAAAGAACAAGATAGTCAACTCTATAAACAGTATTGTATGGAAAAGTTTGACAAGAAATCTAAAAGAAAGTACGAACCACTAACAAGAGAAAGTAGTAAAAGAACAAGAACACAAAAAGAAAATTTACTAACTAAAGTTGGTTGTATTAAAGCTATTGACTCACAACAAGCTAGAGATTACCTAAATATAAGAAGTATACCTAAAGATAAATGGGACGATTTGTTCTATATAGAACATAGCCAAAGTCTGGCATCTTTAGATTATAAGTATAAGGATAGAGTATTTGGAACGGACCCAAGACTAGTATTTCCTTTCTATTCAAGACAAGGTCAACTAGTTGGAATCTCAGGCAGGGCTCTTAATAGTAACGAACTACGGTATTTAACACTAAAGATAGATGAAACATTACCTCTTATTTACGGACTTAGAAAAGTTGATTTCAACAATACAGTTTATGTTACAGAAGGCCCCATTGATAGTTTATTTCTACCTAACTCAATTGCAGTTGCAGGTAGTGATTTTACGAAACTAAAAAATATAGTGCCTGTCTCACAGGCAGTCGTAGTATTTGACAACGAGCCTAGGAATCCTGAGATAGTTAAGAAAATGGGTCAAATGATTGATGATGGTTTTACCATCTGCATGTGGCCAAAAAGTATTGTTGAGAAAGACATCAATGATATGGTTTTGAGCGGTCTAAGTTCAAGTGTTCTACTTAAAATGATAGATAAGAACAAAGTATCTGGCTTACAAGCCAGAATGGCTTTAAGTGATTGGAGTAAAGTAAGTGGTAGTAGAAAGTGAAACTAAAGTAGTTAAACGCAATGGTTCTGTTGAGCCAATAAATCTAGAAAAAGTTCATAAAATGGTTGAAGCAGCCTGTATAGGTATTGCAGGTGTTTCTGAGTCTTCTGTAGAAATGAATAGTGGTCTACAGTTTTATGATGGAATGCCAACGAAAGAAATACAAGATATACTGATAAAATCTGCCGCAGATTTGATATCACTTGAATCACCTAATTATCAGTATGTAGCAGCACGGCTACTACTATTTCAAATTCGTAAAGATGTATTCAATACAAAATGGAAAGACGCAGAGATATACCCACATATTAAAGATATAGTCATAAGAAACATCAATCAAGGTGTATATGATGACCATGTGGTGAATTATTACAGCGATGAAGAATGGGACACAATCAATAGTTATCTTAAACATGACCGTGATATGGATTTCACATACGCAGGTCTAAGACAGATAGTAGATAAATACTTAGTTCAAGATAGGTCTTCGGGTAAACTATATGAGTCGCCTCAATATATGTATATGTTGATATCGGCCATTCTGTTTAGAGACTATAAACCTGAAAAAAGACTAAAATATGTTAAAAAGTATTACGAAGCTATATCAACATTCAAAATCAATATCCCCACACCTATTATGGCAGGTGTTAGAACACCTCTTCGTCAATTTGCTAGCTGTGTTTTGGTTGATAGTAATGATACATTGGATAGTATTTTTACTTCTGATATGGCTATTGGGAGATATGTTGCACAAAGGGCTGGTATCGGTATCAACGCTGGTAGAATCCGTGGGTTGGGGTCGAAGATAAGAGGTGGTGAAGTTCAACATACAGGCGTTATACCATTTCTCAAGAAGTTTGAATCAACTGTAAGATGTTGTACTCAGAACGGAGTTAGAGGTGGTTCTGCCACAGTTCACTTCCCAATATGGCATTCTGAAATAGAAGATATCATAGTTCTTAAAAACAATAAAGGGTCAGATGATAATCGAGTGAGAAAACTTGATTACTCAATCCAAATATCTAAACTTTTCTATGAGAGATTTTTGAAAAATGAAGATATAACTTTATTCTCACCACATGATGTTCCAGATTTATATGATGCTTTTGGTGGTGAAGAGTTTGATGAACTATATGAAAAGTATGAAAGAGCATACTCAATACCAAAGAAAAAGATATCAGCTCAAGAGTTATTCATGGACCTACTCAAAGAAAGAGCTGAGACAGGTAGAATATACATCATGAACATAGACCATTGTAATAGTCATAGTTCATTCGAGGGTAATGTAATAAAAATGTCTAACTTATGTCAAGAAATTACACTACCTACCGTACCACTAGAACATATTGACGAGGGTGAAGACCTTAGTTTACAAGTTGACGATGCAGAGATTGCTCTCTGTATTCTTTCAGCGATAAATGTAGGTAGTTTGTCAAATGACTTAGCAGAACTACCAGAGTTATGTGAATTATCTGTTAGAGCTCTTGATGAAGTTATAGATTATCAGAACTATCCAATTAATGCAGCTAAAAGGTCAACTAAATCGAGAAGAAGTTTGGGTGTAGGATATATTGGTTTAGCACATTATCTAGCCAAGAACAAAGTCAAATATGGTGATGAAGAGGCTCTAGAGATAGTACATAGACTTAGTGAACATTTTCAATACTATCTACTCAAAGGTAGTGTTGAAGTAGCTAAAGAAAAAGGGCCTTGTAAAAAATTCAATGAGACTAAGTATTCTCAAGGATTACTACCGATTGACCACTACAAACAAGATGTAGATGATTTAGTCAAACCAGACTACGAATTAGATTGGGAAACACTAAGAGAAGAGATACAACTACATGGTCTAAGAAACTCAACACTATCGGCTCAGATGCCAAGTGAGAGTTCAAGTGTAGTATCAAATGAAACAAATGGTATAGAACCGCCAAGAGATTATCTATCAATTAAGAAATCAAAGAAAGGTCCACTAAAACAAATAGTACCTGGTTACTCACATTTAAAGAATTTCTATACACTTCTATGGGATATGCCTAACAATGATGGATATATAAAGATAGTATCTGTTATGCAGAAGTTTTTTGACCAAGCTATAAGTGGTAATTGGTCATACAATCCAGAAAAGTTTGAGAACAATGAAGTTCCGTTGTCAGTAATGGCTAGAGATATGTTAAACACATATAAGTATGGTTGGAAAACATCTTACTATCAAAATACATATGATATGAAAGGTGATGAAGAAATAGAATCATTACCTTCTGCTGTTGACGATGCTGCTGATGTGATGTCAGGTTATAATAGAAACGAAGATGAAGAAGACTGCGAGGCGTGTGCAATATGAGTGTATTTAATAGAAACAATGTAGATTTTAAGAAACAACCAATGTTCTTTGGCGAAGAACTGAATACTCAGAGATTTGATGAATTCAAATACCCTGTATTTGATAGTTTGACTCAGAGACAACTAAGTTATTTCTGGAGACCAGAAGAAATATCATTACAAAAAGATAGAAATGACTATCAGGCGTTGAATGAGAGTCAAAAACATATCTTTACAAGTAATCTTAAATATCAGATATTACTAGACTCAGTTCAAGGGCGAGGTCCTGCTTTAGCATTACTACCTCATGTATCATTACCAGAACTAGAGTCATGTATAGTCGCATGGGACTTCATGGAGACTATCCACAGTCGTTCCTACACATATATGATTAAGAACCTGTACTCAGACCCAGCAGAAGTGTTTGACCATATTATAAATGAAGACGCTATAATCAAGAGAGCAGAAAGTGTTACAAAATACTATGATGATTTCATAGAATACGCAAAACAGAACAGAAATGACGAGTATAAACTCAAAGAAAAACTTTACCGTATGTTAGTCTCAATCAATATACTAGAAGGCCTTAGATTCTATGTATCATTTGCTTGTACTTTTGGTTTTGGTGAACTAAAACTCATGGAAGGTTCAGCTAAGATAATTAGTTTGATAGCTAGGGACGAGTCTCAACATTTAGCAATCAGTTTACACATACTCAAGAACTATATGAACTCAGAAAAAGATAAAATTATGGATAAAGTAATTAAAGACAATGAACAATGGGTATACGAGACATATAAACAGGCTGTAGATGAAGAGAAAGATTGGGCTAAGTTTCTATTTAAAGAAGGTTCAATGATTGGTCTATCAGAAGAATTACTTGGTAGATATGTAGAATACATCGCAAACAAAAGACTTAGAGCACTAGGTCTAAAGCCCATATACAACATACCATCAACAAACAATCCACTTCCATGGACTCAACATTGGTTATCATCTAGAGGGCTACAAAATGCACCTCAAGAAACAGAAGTTGAATCATATATTGTAGGTGGTATAAAACAAGATATCCAGAAAGACGAATTCAGTACATTTAAATTATAGAGAATATTTACATTATGAAACACTTATTATGCACATTACTTCTAGTTTTTTCCTTTTCAATCTACTCAGACTTTGAAGATTGGGAATCAGAAGACAAGTTACTCTGGAAGAGTTATGTAACTCTCAATGTTATTGATACTTTTCAGACATTCAATCTTATAGACAATCAAAAAGACCCTAATTATAAAAATATAGAGGCTAATCCTATACTTGGTGATAGACCTTCAAAAGCAGAGTTGGTGATACTTAAACTAGGTATCAACTATATGGCATATAAAGTGTTAGATAATAATCCTACATTTAGAACAGCAACTCTAGGTATCATGAATGGTATTTACATAAAAACCATACAAAATAATCATGAGATAGGCCTCAGAATCAACTTTAAAATATGAAAGAAGTAATAGAAGCTATAAAGAACAACTTGACCACAGATTTACTCGCTAAAACATGGTTGAGTAGAAATGCTGAACAGAAAATGGCAGGTCATTGTTATCACGCCTCCTGTGTATTGCAAAACTACTATCCAGAACTTGAACTTCACCGTGCAGTTGATGATGAAGGTGAATATCATTGGTTTTGTAAGAGTGCAGACGATATAATAGACATTACAGTAGAACAATATACAGAGAGAGGTCTAATACCTCCACACTACAAGGGTAAAAAGACTCCAAGATTAGGTTGGGGTTATCCAAAGAAAGTAGAAAAACTACATGAGCGAGTAGAGAGAGAATTATCAGGAAACAAAGTAACATTAGAGGTATTTTATGAGGGGTAGAGGTCCAATAACAGTATCAGATAGATTCGCATACTCAATGACGAAGTTCTTTCGATTTATAGCTGATACTTTCTTCGCAAAACGATATGGCCATAGAGCAGTAGTGTTAGAAACAGTAGCAGGTGTTCCAGGTATGGTGGCAGGTATGTTATTACACATGAAGAGTCTACGCAAGATGAAAACAGGTTATGGTCCTGATATACGAGAAATGTTAGCAGAGGCAGAGAATGAGAGAATGCATTTAATGTTCTTTATAGAAATCGCTCAACCTAACTTCTTTGAAAGATTATTAGTTCTGTTTGCTCAGTTTGTGTTCATGATATTCTATTTTGTCCTCTACATAGTCGCGAATAGAACAGCACATAGAATGATAGCATACTTTGAAGAAGAGGCGGTTCGAAGTTATACTGAATACTTGAGTCTTATTGAATCAGGTTACATAGAGAATATACCCGCCCCACAATTAGCAATAGACTACTACAAAATGAAAAAGACAGCTAGACTATCAGACTTAGTAAAGAAAGTTAGAGCTGATGAACAACATCACAGCGAGGTGAATCATAGATATGGAGATAGATTATGAGTGAAATAACAAAATTAATGGTAGTTTTTATCATCTGTTTTGCAGGGTTGATAAAAGTTACTTATGATAATTTAGAATACAAAGGGTATCCGAGAAACAGTAATTGTTCTGGTGAATGTTACAGAGATTATGTAGCTAAATATGGTACTGTAGTAGACCAATTAAAATCACAACAATTACAGGCAGCAGGTGACCCCTTTAGTAGTGTCCGAGGATTATGGGGTGGTTGTGCAGCATGTCATGGTCAGAATGGAGAAGGTATGGCTGTCTTTCCAGCTCTTGCAGGCTCTTCAGCTGACTATATAATTGAAGCCTTAACCATTTATAAGAATCGAGGCACAAGAAACGCTATGAGTTCTACAATGTGGGCTCAGGCAGGTCAGTTATCAGAGAGGGAGATACAACTTCTCGGAGAACTGGTCGAAACGGAGATGAAATGACACCAATATGGAATGATTACATGGAAGATAGAAAACAATTAGAATTAGACTTTAGGTCACCCGAGCAGAAAGTCGCGAGAGAATTAGGGATAAGGTGGGAACCAGAAGAGGCCTCACCAGAAGTAATAAAAGAATGGCAAGAGACAGACGGTAAATGGTGGGCTGAAAAGAACCTAACATTTGTAGCTATAGCGAGTCTCGTACAATTATGTGCACTCGCATTTATGGGCTTATCAATGTTTGTCATAGGCATAAACTTAGGGAAGTAAAATGATACAGATATGGGGTAAACCAAACTGTCCATATTGTGATATGGCAGTGAATCTTTGTAAAACAAAGAATCAGATATATGAGTATAAAAGTCTTGGTAAAGATTTTACAAGCGAAGAACTCTTCGAAGTCTTTCCAGACGCAAGAACTTTTCCACAGATAAGAGTAATTGAAGAGTGGGATACAGCAGTGTATGAAGAAGAATACATTGGTGGTTATAACGAATTAGCAAAGAGACTTACTCATGTCGATTGATAACGAAAATCAAACAGAACTCTTTTGTGAAGAGTGTGGTGCAGATTTCAAAATAGAACATGAAATGGGACTACAATATATACCACAATATTGTCCCTTCTGTAAAGAAGAGATATACGACCCAACGGAGGAAAAATATAATGAAGAAGATATTGATAACGATACTGTGCACTAGTGTACTTACCTCATGTGCGATAGGGTGGAGAGTACCCCCAAATAACGACAAAGAATGGAATGATTCTTATGATTCAGACGCATGGCGAGAACACTTCCGTGAATGTGCAGCCTTTCTAGAGAGTGAGACAGCATGGCATTGGTGTATGAATCAGATAATGGAAGACGAACAACTACGAATCACAAAAAGTCCTATCGAAGATACAACGATTCCGAAATCCAACGAAGACGATATATGTTGGTGGGCAGATTCAAATAACGAACTGCGTCCGTGTCCAAATATATCAACCACAACTACAACAACAAGCACTATTACAACGAATGATGGTACAATACTCGGGATAGTATCAATGAATTCTACAAATGGCACTTGAAAGTAAGCTACTTGTTATAGTAGCATATAAACTATGAGAACATTAAAAACAACACTAATAGCACTATTCACAACCTTACTTGTAGGTGGGTTTATATTCCTTATATTGGAGTATCCTAATGTATCAGTATATCCAGATATATACTATGAATACCAATCTATTCCTATGAGACCAGGCCCAATCGAACACGACCAATACCTACCCATACCAACGCAATCAGTAGAGAGTATACCTCATATAGTAGGGGTAGGCAAAGTGTCCATACTCTTTAAGTGGACATAGAGCATATACTACTCATACTTGTATTGATTCTCGTAATATATGGGTTGCCAAGATAACTATATACCTCTATAATTGTAAAACATAACCGAACACAGAAATAGGGGGTTCCAATGAGGCGTTACACAGAGTCAGTAAACACACGATTTGAAGTCTCAGTAGTACAGATGCTAGACGAAATACTAGAACGCTCAGAGTTTTGCCGTAGAAATCACTTTAATCGCTCAGACTTAATACGCCATATGGTGCGTAATGGTATAAGAGCGTATCAGAGTGGCAGTCAGAATCAGGATGAGATTGGTATTCGCGGCACACGAAGCGGCGCGCGAGGTTCAGAATGAAGACTAGTTCAGCTAAAGCAAAGGGTAGGAGACTACAGCAACAGGTAAGGACACAGCTTATCGAAGAGTTGGATATACACCCAGAGGACATAGAAAGTCGTCCGATGGGCAGTCAAGGTGAAGATCTTATCATGTCCAGAGCGGCAAGAGAGGCGTTCCCCTATAGTATAGAGTGTAAGAATCAAGAAAAATTGAATGTGTGGGCCGCTTGGGAGCAGGCAAAAGAGAACTGTAAGTCATATAAACCCCTCGTGGTTATGTCTAGGAATCGACAGGAAACACTTGTGGTCATGCGCTTAGACGACCTTATCTCATTACATAAGTCGTCTTAATTCTTTCGTCCTGCTAGTGGGATTTAAGTTGGCCTTCGTAATATACGCCTTCAAAGAAGTAGTCTTCGAACCAATTAGGTTCTAATACACCCCTTGAAATCATACTACTGAAAGCTAAGTCAGAACACGCGTCTTGGTTATCCTTAACAGTCAGTAGTGTAAACTCCTTAGAGTTAATCGCTACTACTGAAGGAGTAGAAGTCGCTATGTGTTCAAGACGGACACAAGCCTTATATTGCTTGGCCAGACTCTCACCAACTGATTTACTTATTTCAGTTTTATTCATAATCATTTAATCCTTCGAGTGCGAAGTCAGACCATATTCCGACTTCATCACCATTAGTGGGGCTGTTAGCAGTAGTCAGCGACTCTAGTTCATCATCTTGAAGAACGCCAGAAACAGCCTCGTTGTTGTTCTTATTTAACATCCGTCAGGAAGTTCCTCCCATTTTTGGTCTATCAGGACACTTCGTGCGAATTCTACTATATCATTATTAAAAGGACCTCCTGTGAAGGCCGATACCTTGAGTAGATTCTCAGTATTTAATTGATTCATTACTTCAACCTTATCTAATGATGCTACTTCATCAATTATCTGGTCGATTATTTGGTCATTTATCATATTACTCATAATTTATTTACCTCTTATTTACTATATGATCATAAGAGATTTAGTAGCGGGGAGTCAAGCTTTTTAAGCATAAAAAAGGCGTACAAGCTACATCATTCAGAGGGGTCCGAGTAGAATTGGAAGTAACCCTTTATATAAACTGGAACAAGCTACATTACTCCGTAGTACGGAGTAGAAGCCCTTTTTTTGCAACCAGAGTGTTGTCTTTTTCTGTGGAGGCAGCGGGGGGCCTTTGTGGAGTTAGAGGGGTGGGGGGCTGCGTTACCTTAGGGGATATTCGTGGATGTAAAAGACTTCGGATTCGATTTCGACATAAATTTTTTTCGGCCGCCCCAAGACTCTCCAGAGTTCACGCTTGACTTCGTGCTACCATTTTTCTTATGATCGTATTGTATGTTAAATAAACGAGGTAAAAATATGAGTGAAAACTATATCACTATAATAGAGATAACAGACGAGAATACGAATGATACCCTTCATTTGGCTTATGATGATGATAAACTAGCTAGAAAAGCTTTTCATAATGCTGTCTCAGAGAAAGGGTTAGAATATGTATCAGTTAGAAAGGAGTGGCACTAATGAATAACTATTTAAAACTAGAAGAACTTCCCTTTGATGATGAATTTAAGAACGCACTTGGTGAGTTAGAGCAAAAAATCTTTGACTCTTATGACCAGTTCATGCCAGCAGAAAAAAATCGGGAAATGAATAGAGAGTTCAAAGAGGGGCTCGGTTATTCTCTTGGAAACAAATATCTAAGAGTGGTTATGGATAGACATAGTGGAGCATCTGTATGGGGCTTCGTAGCGTGTAAAGATTTTAAAGTAAAGAGTAAAAGAAAAACTGGTCCTGAATATGTAACCTTCCAAGAAGGTGACCTATTGAAGTCAGCGGGGTGGAGAACCCCAGCGTTGAACTCTCCGAGAGGGAACATTTTTGATAGTTACTCGGTAGCGTGGACAGGTCCACATTATCTATAAGGTTGACAAAAGGAGAAAAAGAATGATCATAGTGGCACATTTTATGAAATATGATAATCGTTTTAATGTAGGGGTAACTCTAAGTGATTACTTAGTTTACCTATTCTTTGGGCAAAAAATCTTCGTAAGTCGTTTATCACGAAAGTTTCGTGTTGACTTCGATTCGGAGTTTGATTTTTTAGGAGTAACTTATGGCAGATAGTATTTCGATTTATGATTTAGATATGTTAAAACTTGAAGGCCAAGACTTAACAGAAAAACAGTTTGCGAATATACCGATTCAATATCGCGATTCGTATGTGGTAGAAGATTTTTTAAAGTCAAGACCATGTCGAGTGCGTTATAGAGGTAAGTCGATACCTGGTGTTTATGAGCGAGACCCATCTTATTGTCTCAAAGAATACGCAACATCATTTACAGTTTATGACAGATAATAATTACACATACTATAAAGAGATTACTGATTGGAGTGATTCTGGTTGTAATGTAAAGAATCATACTTACATCTTTAATAGTAAGAATCAGAATGTCGGTTACATTATCACAGGAACGAAGGAGGAGATTTTCTACAAGAAGCCCTCGAAACTCTTTTCAAAGGCGAGAAGAAAATTTATCAAACTTAAAAGATAGGAGAATTATGGCAGTAACAAGTATATACATGGGTTCTTTACGCTACTCTATGAATGGGAAGAAAAGAAAGAATCATTGTGCGAACCCAGCAAGAAGAAGACCACCTGTAGCGACAAAACAAGGAAGACCAAGTCAAAATGAATTAGATAGAATACAGGCATCAAAAGAACATAGAGAAAAATATCCTTCTTTGATGGAAGAACAAATAAAGAATGGTACTTTTGGTAAACAACCAGATTCAATGGGTAGAAAAGAACCTCAACAATACACAGGAGAAAGAAAACTTGTAGGTATCGCAACGATGCATAAATCAAATGCAGTACCTATCTTTGAGTCTGATAAAGACCATGCGAAAGATATTGCACGCATGAGAAGGTAAAAAAGCATATATAATTGGTATAAATAATAATTATGGCTAAAAGAAAAGTACAAACAGTTAAGAAAGCGAAGCCGAGAAAACGCATGACGAGGGCGAATAAACTATCGCTCGAAGAAATGCATTATGGTCCAGAACCCGAAGTCGGATACTTTGACGACCATAATCTCTCGAACTATTTAAACTGGTTTAATTATATGTATGATAGAAAACAGGCTATCACTGCTTATATTACATACGCAAAAGAGCAAGGTTTTAAAAACACAAATAAACTTAAAAGTTTAAATTGGCCAAGTACGAACGCTTACATATCTGTAGGGCTAAGAAAAGGTATAGAGTTTCCCTTACCCGAGAGTGCCGACAATCAAGAACAAACAGGTAATCAATATTATCATTTAAAATTTATGAGTCATATCAAAGAGACTCTCAAGAAAGCTGATGATATTGACTTTCAAAAAGAAAACAAAGCTGACGAAGTTAAACTATCAAAACGCAGAAAGTCAGTTCAAGAAAATATCAAAAGTAAAGTTTATCAAGTCTGTGGTGAAATCGACCACGCAGTTGATATGTGGCAATCTCAAGACTTTGACACATACAAATATCTGGCTGATTTAAAAGTTTCAGCGACAGTAGCAAAAGGAATACCAGAAGAGTATCAAAGTATTATTGATGAACTAGACGAACTACTAGGACCTAATAGCGACCCACAATTAAAAGAAGGTTATAGTTATCTCTCAAGACAAGAACAAAAAGATTTTTACAACTTTGTAAAAGGTATACAAACAGATGCTATGAGATATGCAGAAATGAATAAACCTATTCGTAAGAAAAGAAAAGTAACAGCCGACAAACAGGTGAAAAAACTTTCTTATCTAAAAGAGGACAGAGACAACAAGATTAAATCAGTTGACCCATTATTAATTATTGGGGCACAAAGATTATGGATTTACAATTCAAAAACAAATGAAGTAGTTAAATATGAAGCTATGGACCGAGGTGGTCTTGGCTGTAAAGGAACAACATTACAGAACTTTGATGAAAAAGCATCAGGCTGTAAAAAAGTTGGCGTTCGAACTGAATATTTTATCGACCGTATTTTAGGTGGTGGAAAAGTGGTACTAAATAAGGTTATGGACGAAATAACTTCCAAGAAACAAAGTGTTACAGGAAGAATAAATAATAATATGGTATTATTAAAAGTGGAGTAAATTATGGCATTACCAAATAGTGCAAGTGTAGTTGAAATATTACAAGAAGCAGTTAAATTAAAATCTAAGAAAGATAAAGTAGCTTTACTTTCTCAATATAGAGAAAGAAAAGACATGATGTATATCATGAAAGGTGTTTATGACCCAAACATTGAATGGTTATTACCAAAGGGCGAATTACCCAAAGAGATTAACTTTAATAATGTTTCAGGTCCAGATTTAGCTGACGATAGACTCATAAGAGCTTATAGAAACTTTAGATATCTAGTAAAAGGTGGAGCAGATAATATGTCTCCGTCAAAAAGAGAAAAAGTCTTTTTAGATATGGTAGAAAGCTTATGGGTTGAAGAGGCAAAACTAATTGTCTCAGTAAAAGACAAAAAACTTCCATACAAAATAACTCAGGAAGTTTTACATGAAGCGTATCCAGATTGGGTACCATCAGTCAAGAAAAAAAGAAGTGCAAAAGTCAATAAATAAACTAGGTCTAACTCAAGACGAAAGAGCAATAACTTACATAGATAACTCAGGTAGAACTCGCGTCGGTGAGATTAGACAGTTTGACCCTATAGATGGACACATTGTAGTCTATCAAGGGTTTGATGAACCAAATACGATTGAGTTTTTATATGACTCAGAGACAGAAGTTTGGAGAGGTGTTGGTGAGTTTGCTGGTTATATCTTAAATGTGAATCAGAAACTTATCGAAGTTCCTCTAACAAAAACGGTAGATACAGATTCATCTGCCAAGGCAGAAACCGTATCAAGATTTCCTTCGTAATGTTGAGTGGGTGAATTTACCCGACAAGGTATTTCATTATGAAAAAAATCTAACCAAAAAAGGAGGTGGTCTAAATTGTTATTATGATAATTTGTAGATTAACTAACTCAGGAGGTATATGATACGAAAAAGTAAAAAAAGGATTCATAATCGTGTTAAGAGGCAAAGAAGGCTTGACAGGATTAGAAACCTAAAATAAGATCGAAGTAGATGGTCTTATTTTAGGCCATCTACTACTTAAATTAAATTATGAATATAGGAGTAAATAATGGAAGTTAAACACTTAACAGTTCAAGACCTAGCTGGTCTAGTTTCAATCATAGATGTAGTTTCGCAAAGAGGTGCATTTCGTGGTGAAGAATTAGCTGGTATAGGTTCACTAAGAGAAAGACTTGTGGCTGAAGTTCAAGAACAAGGTCAAGAAGTTCCCCAACCAGCAGCTGAAGAAGCTTCAGTTGAAGAATCAGAATAACTAAATAATGCCTACAAAGTTTAAACCGTCTGCTGTTACTAGAGACAGAGCTACAGGAAAGTTAAAGACTGAACACTACTACATGAAGTGCCAGTCTAAAGATACTTTATTTGATGAGCTAAATAAAGACTCAACAAAAGGTAAGTTAAAACAGAAGATAAGAAATGAACTTGTAAGAAGAGGCATTAAAATAGTTAAGGTACCAATAAATGAGTGAGATAAATGATTTTGGCTTCACAGCTGTAGACCAAGATGAACTTGTTTCTAAGACAGGTGAAACTGCTGCAGTAAACGAAGAGGTCGCTAAACAACTCAAAGAAGTCGCTAAGTCTTCTGCTAGTTCAGTTAGTTCAGCTCAAGTAGAAGGTCTAGAATCTAAAATTGATTTAATGTCTAGAAATCTAAGTTCAGCTTTATCAGAGTTAGATGAACACAAAGAAAATCTTTCTTTGATGGATTCAAAACAAGAACTTAAATATCAAGATACAATTATAGAAATGAAAAAACTTATTCTTCCTCTTCTTCAAAATCTTATGAAGAATGACGAGAAAGAATACATCTATTGGCCAAATAGAAAACCAATCATACAACAACAAATTGATAGAATTGAAAAAATTACTGAATAGCCCTTGAAAGCGGGGTTACGCTTTTTATATAATGATACACAATGAAAAAACTAAACTTTAAAGAAACATATAAAGCTCTACCGAGCGGACTCACAATCAAAGAATCGGTTGTCTGTGATGGCCTTGGCTTATTCACGACAGAAGATATTGATGCGGGAGTTTTCTTGGGTGAAACTCATATATGGGAAAATAATAGGTGGGACTGGATAAGAACACCACTTGGTGGTTTCATAAATCATGCAGAAGACCCTAACTGTTTTATTAATACAAACATACATTACCATGATGGTCAACAAAGAGAGTTATATACAATAAGACCAGTTTACGAGGGTGAAGAAATATTAATTTACTACAAATTACCAGAATATTATGATTCATAAGTTTACAATTAACGGACAAAAAGGAGATGCGTTTATTCGTATATCTTCTGGATGTAAAGATGTTCAAGTTGTCTTTTGTGAGAACGAGGACACGGTGCAAGAAGAAGTTACTTGGGAGAACCAACAAGCTCACAAAGTGGCTATGATTTTTGCACAAATAATAGGTGAGCATATAAAGCTCTCTCCATATTATGACGAAATGATAATGAAAGGAGAAAATTTAGCTGCTGAATTATTAGGTCAAGAATTAACACCAACTTTTGTGGCTGGTGAACCATTAGATGATGAAGACTTTGGTGAAATAGTATTTGAACCAGATTTTGATTTAGATAGTTTGAAAGATATGGATTTAGAAAACGCACCTATAGAAGACCTTACTGGTGAAACAGAAAAGGTCGTAGATATTAACGATTATAAGAAAGGAAAAAATAATGAACCTACTAGCGAATAGAAGTAACTTATATCGAGGTAAACCAAGGGGTTACTATGACCCAACTCCTACAGAAGAGTTTTTCTGTAAATTAGGCCAAGCTATATACAAAGTAACGGACAATAAGCTCCATAAATCTCAAATGGAAGATGAATTATGGAACACTATGGTCAAGACAGCTGATAAGTGTGTAAGATTTGGCACTGTTTGGGGTCCTAAAACTATGGACTCTTTCACATTAGAAGAGAAAAAAATACTTAAAGAATTTGTTGAAAAAATATGAGAACATTAAAAAAGAAACAAGAAATACAAATACTCAAAGATAATGTAAAACAATTACAAGAGGCGTTAAGTAAAACTCATATCAGAATACAAGAAAAGATAGACATAATTACCACACTTGAATCAAAAATGAGAGAACTTGAAGCTAATATTTTAGAGTATCAAAAAATAATACCTGATGTTATGGATTCAAAGACTAGAATTACTGTAACTCAAGGCTCAGTAAAGACACAAAAACTAAATGATTACGGTATACCAATACCACCATCCGAGGATTTTTCATGAGAAGACAACCAGTAAGTACATTGACACATACTACTAGACAAGTAGCAGAGCACTTTCTTTTATGGAGAGAAGAACAAAAATTACTATCAATGATAGGACACAATGGTTGTCCAGAACTAGAAGATATTGAAGACGAGTTTAATTTAGAAGAAAGAATGGGATATCCCTACAAATAATGCCAACTTACGAATTTTATAATACAAAGACAGAAGAGGTCGAAGACCACTTTATGTCTTATACTAAGTTAGATGAATTTAAAAAAGATAATCCTCATCTACAACAAAAAGTATCGGCACCAAATATTGTCGGCTCAGTTAGTGTAAGAAATAAAGAAGGTGGTTTTGGAGAAGTTCTTGATAAGGTGGCTGAAGGACATCCAAGTTCTAGTTTAGCCAATGAGAGAATACGAAAGACTACGAAAGAAGTTAAAACTAGAGATGTATTGAAAAAACATGGAGTAGTAGATTGATAGAAATAGATTTATGGGTAGTGGGAGCATTAGTTTTGGGAACTTATGTAGGAGTGCAATTAGGTTATAAATCAGGAGTTAAGGATGGTGCAGCAGGTATGTATGACCGTCTTTACGAAAATGGCACAAGAAAGCACGATAAAGTAATAGTTGAGTTAGAATATGAACCAAGAAATATACAAAAAGAATTTTAATCATCTATCAGGTTATGATGGAATAAATTTACCTACAGAAACGGTAGATGGTAAAAGATATTATGTAACACCAAGTGGTAATAGATACCCTTCTGTTACTTCTGTTACAGGAATATTAAACAAAGTCTGGATTCAGAAGTGGCGAAAAGCAGTAGGCGAAAAGAAAGCCAATAAAATATCAAGACAAGCCGCCTCTAGAGGCACAAGATATCATCAACTTCAAGAAGACTATGTAAATAATATTCTTACTCAAGAAATGATTGACAAGGCTTTACCACTAGATTTAATGATGTTTAATCAGACAAAAGAAATCACGAACCGATTGGGTGATGTTTATATGTTAGAAAAGTCTATGTATTCAGACGAACTACAAATGGCTGGAAGAGTGGATTGTATAGCGAAGTTTGATGATAAATTATCAGTTGTAGATTTTAAAACATCAACTAAGAAAAAAACACCGAGTAAGATTAAGAACTACTTCATGCAAGAATCAGCGTACGCTAAAATGTTTGAAGAGCATTACAATGAGAAGATAGAACAAATAGTAACGATTGTAGCTGTAGAAGAAACAGGACAGGCTCAGTTATTTGTCGAAAAGGCAGAGAACTGGATTGAGGAGCTCAAAGTCCTCCGAGACCACTATAAGGCCGAATATAATATGTGAGACTTGGTGTAGTGCCTAAGTTTTATAGTCCTGACGCCAGCATAATCCAGATAGGAGAAGTTAATCCAACAATCATGAATGTAACTTCAAATATACTTTCGACAGAGGCTTTTATTTCTTCGCCGTGTCTACGCCAAGCAAGTTTTAAAGTTGTCATGGCGTTTATCCTTATAAATAATTAAAACAGTAAGAATATTCTTACACTATTATTTATAACAGTTATGTTTTTATATAAATAATATTAATGATAAAATTTAAAAAGTTTACAAAAAGGTCACAATATGGCATATAGCAAACAAGTAGTAGAAAGATTTGAGTCTGTATTAAAAGACCCAGCGAAACATGCAGTGGGTAGATTTGACCCTAAAGACCCAATGGTAGCGACAGGTCTTGCAGGGGCACCAGCTTGTGGTGATGTCATGAAGCTTGATTTAAAATTAGACCAGAATGATAAAATTTTAGATGTTAAATTTAAGACTTATGGCTGTGGTAGTGCTATCGCTTCAAGTACAATGTTTGTAGAAATGTTAAAAGGTAAAACTCTTCAAGAAGCCAAACTTATCAAAGATAAAGAAATCGCAGAAGCACTCGAACTACCACCAATTAAATTACATTGTTCAGTCTTGGCTGAAGAAACAATTAAACACGCTATAGAAGATTGGGAACAAAAAACAGCACATAGAAAACATAATAATCCACCAGAGAAAGAAAGGTGGGAAGACCCTAACGGATATGGATACTAAATCATGTATAGATACTCATTAATAATTTTAGCCTCAATTAGTATGCATGGTTATAACATGATAGACAATGAGCGTGTATATGGTGTTATGAGGTACTTTAAAGACAAATATAAATTTGAAAAGAATATTAAAGACTTGACAGATTGAGGTTTTGGCCCTAAGATCTACCTAATGATATTAACAAAGAAAAAATTTTCAACATCTATTGAACAATTAGTGATTGATAAAAGATGTTCTTACATAGATGCTATTGTCATATTTTGTCAAGATAATCATTTAGAACCAGACGCAGTAAAAGGTCTAGTTACACCACCACTAAAAGAAAAAATAAAAGCAGAAGCAGTAGGTCTTAAAATGGTAAAAGACTCTGGTTCAAATGCTAAACTACCGATTTAATTATGAGACCACAAAAACAAAAATCTTATCATCAAAGAAAACATTTCAAGAAAAATTTTAAACATAAGAAAAAAGAACTTTCTTTTGACCAAATGTTGCGTCAATTCAAAAGAAGATGTGAGAGAGCTGGTATAATTCAAGAGTGTAAGAAAAGAGAGTTCTACGAAAAACCATCAGCTAAAAGACAAAGAAAGAAAGCAGAAGCTATTAAAAGACAAAGATTAGCTGATAGAAAAAACTCACTACCAACGAGGCCAAGATGGAGTTAATACACGAATTTAGAAATGGAAATAAATGGGCTCAAATCCATTCTTTCAAAGGTGAATTTCTGATTACTTGTTTTAAAGACCAAGTCTTTCAAGGAGAAAGAACTATTCGAAATCATAGTGAACAATACGCAGAAGATACAGCTGAAAATTATGTGTTAGGTATATGGGATTTTGGAGATGAACAGTAGAGAAGGATATGACGCATATTGTTTGTATTTAGCTATCAGTAACCACTTTCATACCGATAGTTATAACTTCTTTCAATATAATGGTAAAGTATCAGCCTCAATTAATTCGTATCTCAAACGAAATGATAAGTATCATTTTGCAAAATTAGCCAGACAATATAATAATGTTAACGAACTTAGAGACTTCTACATAGCTAATCTTTCAAAAGAAAAGATATTTAGTAGAAGATTACTCGAACAGGAATGTGAAGAAAACTATAAGAGTTTTAAGAAGAGAAAACAAAAACTTACTTATTTAATTAATGAAGAAATGAAAATGTTATTTGATAAGTATCAAGATTTAGATATTGTTCTTGGTATAAAGAATGGTCAGCATTCAAACTTACTGCGTGAATATCTAGGTGGTAATATATCTCAAGAAACTATGATAGCGTGTGATAAGATATTTAATATCTTTAATGATTACGATAACATGATTAGTGAAAAGATTATTTGGCCTATGAAAGGTAAGATACTTAGAAAGTTAGAACCATTTATTGAATTAGAACATACAAAGATTAGAACTTTATTAATAGGATTATGGAAAGAGCCTACATCATAGGAAACGGCCCTTCAAGAAAGGGTGTTGACTTATCTAAGTTACCAGGTAAAACTTTTGGTTGTAATGCTTTATACAGAGACTTTGAACCAGATTATTTACTTTCAGGTGATGCTGGTATCATAAAAGAAATATGTCAATCAGAGTACCCAAAAGACCGTTGGTGTATTTTTCCTGATTGGTCACCTATACCAAAAGAATACAAAGATATGATGTTATCATCATTTCAAGGCTATGAGATTCATGAGTCTGATACAGAAAGATTTGACCATGTCCAAATATTCGGTAACGAATATGAAGACTTAGGTAAACAAGTTCATATTCTTGGTGTCGACCCTAAGTGGCGTATCATCAATATGGCTGGGACAGATGATGACCCAGAGTTCGCTGTGAATTTTTTCGCAGGTTCAAATGCTATGGCTCAAGCCTCAATCATGGGGTTTGAAGAAGTAGTATTACTAGGTTTTGATTCTATTTGGAACTTTAATCCAGATGTGTATCAAAATATATATGCAGGTACTGATTGTTATCTAAGAGAAAAAGAAACTCCTAGATTAGGAGTCGGTACAGACGACCCGAATAGTTTATCGGGAAGTCAAGACGCACAAATAAGAAAAGTCCTTGACGAATTCGAGTTCGTGCGTTACTATATAGATCGTGGCGATGGGAAACTTGAACCACTAAAATACGATAGCTTTATACGATAGTTATACAATAAAATAAAATAGGAGATAAAATGTCATTTAATGAGCTAAAACGCAGTCGAGGCGGATTCGACAAACTTCAAAAGGCTTTAGAAGGTGAAACTTCTGAGGCTTCCACAAAAAACTTTTCAGACGATAGATATTGGAGACCAGAACTAGATAAATCTGGAAATGGTTACGCTATCATTCGTTTTTTACCAGCATCAAATGGTGAAGAATTACCATGGGCTCAATATTGGGACCACGGTTTTCAAGGACCAGGTGGTTGGTATATTGAAAAGTCTCTAACCACTTTGAGCAAAAAAGACCCTGTGTCTGAGTTTAATACTCAACTATGGAACTCAGGTGATGAGGCGAAGAAAGACCAAGCTAGAAAACAGAAGCGTAGATTACACTATGTTTCTAACATCTATGTTGTTTCAGACCCTAAGCATCCTGAATTCGAGGGTAAAGTTATGTTGTTTAGGTATGGTAAAAAAATCTTTGAAATGTTAAAAGATGTAATGCATCCTCAATTTGAAGATGAAACTCCAGTGAATCCATTTGATTTATGGGAAGGTGCTAACTTTAAACTTAAAGTAAGAAAAGTAGATGGTTATTGGAACTATGACAAGTCAGAATTTGCTAATTCTGGTCCTTTGTTTGAAGATGATTCTCAATTAGAAGAAGTTTATAATAAACAACATTCTTTAGGTGAGATAATCGCTCCAGACCAATTCAAGTCTTATGAAGAGTTGAAAGAAAGATTCGAGAGAGTATTAGGTATTAGTAATGAAGGTATTCCTACTACTACAGCTGAGACAATAGCAGAAGATAATTCTGATAACTTTTCGTCTACAGTTGCAGAGCCAGAATTACCAATAAGTGAAATGGCTGAGCCAACCACCTCTAACGAAGAAAAAGAATCACTAAGTTATTTCGAAAAACTTGCAGCTGATTCTTAGTGAAGTGTTATAAATAATACTTACCTAAACAGAATAAGGGATGTAAACTTCGTGTCAGTTTACAGAATCGCTCAAGACTGAGCGAAGGGATTGTCAAAGATTGGGGAATCTTGGCGTCAAATGAGGAAAGATATCGACAGCGGCAGGCGATATCGGAAGAATCAGCGGGTCGAGGGGCTAGACTTCCACCTTTACTATCATTTCTATAGTAGAGATTTCAATATCTTCATACTCACCTGTATGAAAATTACTTACTAGAATTTTATCACCAGAAGATTGTATTTTCTTTGGTATGTGATATATGCCTGCGTGAATCTTATTTGATGTAAGACTTCGAAATGTTATCTTACAATGATTATTAAGAAGTAAATCTTGAACTTGTTTGAAATTGTATTTAATCACCCGCTGCTGAAAATGCCTGGTCACCTGTAGAGGTGTTTTCAGGATTAAAGTTATTTGAGTTGTTAACAGTAGAATTATTAACAACGGTATTAATTAGATTACCTTTAGAGTCTCTTAACGAACCACCTGGGTCTACCTCTCTAGTTTTAAGTGCTGTACTTCCTTCACCTATGGTAGTTCCTGTATCTGGACTTTCTACAGCCATATCATCTGCAGCTGGGGCAGAATCTCCACCTCCTCCACCACCACCTTCGAATCTAGCTTTAAACCCTTCTTTGAAAGCTGTTACCATATTACCAGGACTAGTGATTGAAAATGCATCGAATGCTGCTTTAAATCCAGCGAATAATGCTGGAGCGAAATTACTTATAGTGCTGACTATACTTTTAATTACACTTGTAACTGTATCAAATGCTTTACCTATCAGGTCTGAAAACTGAAAACTTCTTAGTAGTTCTGCAGCTTTATCTAAACCAAATTTATCAAGTATAAAGGCAAACGCACCTTTGATAGCATCTAATAAACTACCAACTATGGATTGGAAAAGACCTTTGGCAAATCCCATAAACCCTGCAAATAGTTTTGCGGCAAAACCACCTTCTTCACTTTGAAAATCAGCTACAGCTGATTGAACACCAGCAAATAGGCCTATTATGAGTCTTATAGGAGCGAATATTCTACCGAGAAACCCAAATATTCTAGAAATATTTCCTAAGGCTGCACTAGATTTTATAAAAGCTTGTGCACCTTTACTCGCTTGAGAAAAAAAGCCTGTAATTCTACCAACGAATTGGCCAAAGCCTGAGACTAATTTAGCTATTCTAGGATTGGCTAGAGGTTTGAACCCCGCAAATATTTTACTTATATTACTAGTAACTGTAGTGAATACTTTAGACCTAGCTATTAAAGAACCTAAAGCTTTAAAACCATTAGCTATTTTAGGAAAAATACCTAATGTTAATTTATTAATTAATTTTAATTGACCTGTTGTGAACCCTTTTACAAAAGCAAATGTAGCTATAAATGGGGCTAAAATTCCTATAGCTAAGACTCTTAAAGTTTTGAGTAGGCCAGTCATGAAACCTGCTTCTTCATCTGCAACTTCAGCACCAAAGAATGCTTTCTTTTCTGCCCCCTCACTAGCTAACTGAGATTTTTGAAGTCTTCTAAATCTATCTTCTTTCTTAGCTTGTCTTCTTTGAAAATCTAGCTCATCATTTCCTAATTTTATAAGTGAACCAAAACTTTTCTGTAAAATAAGTTTAGTTATAGCCTGTGCAGTTTCAAAACCAGGTAGAGCTTGAAGGCCTAGACTTAAAGGGCCTAGAAGTTTTTGAACATCACTTTGAAAAGCGTCTGTAACTCCAGAAAATGTTTGTGCTACATTATCAAATCCTGCTTTAAGATTTGCGAATCCTTCTTCTAAAGTGGTAGAAGTTTTTTCAGAATTATCATCATCATTTTTTTCAATTTTCTTTAAACTCTCAGAAGTTCTACTAGCATTATTACTATCACTTTTTTGAATATCATCTGCACTTTTTTCAGCCGCTCTAGAGGCTTCTATTTCTTTATTAGTTAAATTACTAATAACATCTTTTACAGATTGAAGTTTACTTAAAGAATTTCTTTCATTACCACCTTGTTTTCTCATTTCAACAATAACACTTGCAAGAGCATTAGTTGTTTCCTTCTGCTCTTTGAGAATATCCTGATTAATTGGTGGTAATTCTTCAGCCATTATTTAATTATTTTTTCTGGTTGTCTGAATCATGTTCTTTAGCTGCACTATTCACATATAGTCCAAACCAAGCTGCCCCAGCACCTACAAGTATTGATATTAAACCACTTTGTTCGATTGTTGGGTCTGGTAAATCCAAGAACCACATAACAACAAAGTAAATTAAGAATATATAAACACTTAAAAATGCTCTAGGCCAGATTCTCCAAGCGTCAACTGCTTTTGCAAGAAAGATACCTTTTTGAAAAGGATTTTTCTTATCATCATGTTCTAGTTCCCATATTTTTTGTTTGAGTTGTTGGTTTTCTGTAACCATTTCCATAAACTTATTTAAGTCTATTTCAACCTCATTTCTGGACATATCGCCTTGAAACTTATCTCTATCTGCCATTTTCTCTCCCTAATGAAATTAATATTTCATTCTATTTTGCTCTTCTTTTATTCTCTTATTTTCATCTTTAATATGTTTTAATAAGAGTTCAACATAAACTTCCCTTTCCCAAGGTATCATACTTTCTAACTCAGACAAACTATATCTATGATGCTGCATCATAGCAAAGTTTGTATGCATATAATTATATAAAGACTCATGTGAAAGGGCTATACGAAAAAATCTTGTAAACCCGCCAACTCTCTTTCATTCTGATGGTCACATTTACTACAGTTAAAATTAACTACAGATTTAACTCTTGGTATATCTACGAAAAATTGTTGAATTTCCGTAAATTGGTCTGTATTTAAATTATCAAAAAACTCCTGTAGTTCATTGTGATTAAAATCATCATGAGTGAAAACTTCTTCACCTTGAGTTATACATTCAACACAATTTCTCATAATCTCAAAAATACTTTCGATATCTGCGTTATCAACATTTGTATCTGTTGGTAAATCTTTAAAACTTGGTGCTCTAAATTTTATTGAAACACTATCTGTTAAATTTATAACACCATCTTTTATTTCACCATCTAAGCTTATTTCATCTAAGTTTACAACTATGTCATTGAACTCTTCACAATTTTGACAAGCTAATTTTATATCAGAGGTTTCACCCACAGATTTTATTCTTAATTGTATGAATAAATATTCTATATCTGATATAGGTAACTTATCGAAGTTAACTTCATTTAATACACAATTTCTAAGTAAATCAAGTATTGAATGGTTTACTTCATTCATATCTTCACTTTCTAATGCCGTTAGAAGAATCTTTTGTTCTTTTACAAGAAAAGGTCTATATTCAATCTTTTCTTTTGAAACAGGTAAATCGCAAAAGTACCTGTTCGATTCTAATATTGGTAAAGCCATAATTTCTCCTTCATTTCAAATATTATATAATAGTATTTAGTCACCAAATTTAATAGTTTTATCTATCAACTTCTATCAAATAATGCGTCTCCTAATTTCTTTCTAACTTTAGTCTTAACTTTTCTTGAGACTTTTCTAAAGAGTGAACCTAAAATACCACTTGGTGAATTCTCAAAACTAGATGACCATGTTCTAAATGCAAAATTAGCTGTAAAAGTCTGTGGTGTATTAGCAGCTGATGCATCTAATGTTTGTTCTACTATACCTAATGGAAATACTTCATGAAGTTCTACTTCATAAATTATATTAAAAGATTGGTCTAATTGTTTTATTTCCATTCTTCCAACTATATCATTATGATATTGAAAGCCATAGGCTTCATCAAAGATATAGTTCTGCCATAATTCTATTTGTTGTTTTTCTGCGAAAGTATTATCACATAAGAAAGTTAATGCTATGGTTCCACCATAATCAACTTTAGTAATATATTGTCTCATTGGACCACCACCATAATCAGAGTGTTGTGCAGTAACAAATTGTCTACTAGGTAAACTAGCATTAATTACATGAGTTCCTCTCATAGATAAATTGAGTTTATCAAAGAATATATTCACTTCGAATCTATCTTGAAGTGCTATTCCTTCTGTTATTTGAGCTAAAAATCTGTTTACTTTCATATACTACCCTACAAATTTACTTCTACTTTGTCTCCAAGCTGTTTCTTTTGATACTTTTCTAAATGAGTCTGTTGGTAAGAAGATAGCTATCTCCCAATCTGCTGGTTCTATTAAAAGAAATTTAGACTTTACATGAGCACTTAAATAGTGTTTGAAACACGGTCTAAAGAATCTTAATCGAGAACTGGCTTTAAGTAAATCATATGTAATTCTAAATCTTGTTGTTCTATCATATTTCTCATTATTAGTTGTATCATATAAGGCGTCTAAAAATTGGGCTCTAATTCTAGGGTTTAAATAGTGTAAATTTAGACCATAGAACCCACCCTTAGCTTTGTCTATGGGTATACACAATGGAAATCTATCATAGTAAGGTAGGGTTTCTTTTGTTTTGGGGTCGTATTGAAAGTTCATCATACGACCAAAAGACTCTCCAGACCTGGTAGGACCGTCTCCAATTAGACCTCTTCGTGATACTCTAAGAGTTTTTACACGGTCTCTAAACCATTCCATTGATTCTTTACTTCGTGCCTGTATACCAGCCCGAAACGCTTCTTGTTCTAATCTATCAAATAATCTTCCAGCCATACCATTATTTATATAGCTTGACAACGCGCTACTAAAATTTTTATGATCTCCTTGTAATGAATAATAAACGAGGTAAAAATATGAAACAATGTGAAATGAAAAAAGCTTGTGAAGCTATCAAAAAAATAGACAATATGGCTGATTTAAATATTGTTATTAGACAATTAAAATTGACAAGAAAAGCTTTGAAAGCTCAATCAGCTCAAGAAGCTAAATCTACTTTCTCAGTAGGTGATACTGTTAATATTAACACCGCTAAAGGTCCCATGAAAGGTCTTATTACAAAAATGAACAGAACAAGAGCTGTTTGTGATATCAATGGTGATTCTTTCAATGTTCCATTTTCACTCATGGAGGTAGCATAATGAAAAATGTAATTCAATTCCCCTTAACAGAAAAAAGAAAAAGACAGCTTAATGCAGAACACAAGCAAAAAGCTAGGGACGAAATTAAAAGAAGATTAGCCGAAAGGAGGGCATAATGGTAGTTAATTACTCAGAAGCTATAGTCTCAGATAATATCGAATACGAAATAGCATCAAAAGATGATACAAGTTTTAACGGAACTAGTTTACAAAGCACAGTTACTACTACTTTTTCTAAACTTGAAAATCTTTTCGGAAAACCAACTTACTCAGATGCTGACCCATATGAAAAAGTAAATATAGAGTGGGATATAGATGCTAAAGTTTTCTATACAGATGAATATGGCGATACAGATTGGCATTATATCAAAGCTACAGTTTACAACTGGAAGACTGGTTATGTTCCAACAGAAGAATATGACTGGCATGTAGGTGGTAAAGATTGGGACGCTGTAGAACTTGTCGAACAAATCTTAGAGGGTTCAGTCGAACCTGAATATAACTGGAACGATTAATAGATATTAATCTCTTTTTCAGTTAAAATTCTCCAATTCCATTTTCTATCAAGACAATATTGTTGTGCTTGTCTCCATTTTGCCTCATTCTTAATATAGTTTCCAACTTCTGTAATATATCTTTTTGATTTACGACCTGTCTTTGTATATTGTTTCTTAGGGTCAGGTGGTTTGGTTTGTTTATGTGGTTTTACCTCTATGAGTTCTTCTATAATCTCATTCTTTTTATTCTTATACTTGATATAGAAATCAGGAAAATATCTATGTACTCTACCTGTAATTGGGTTGATATATGGTATGATTATCTCTTCTGATGCCCATTTAATTATGGCTGATGTATCATCGCAGTAGACCATGAACCTTCTCTCTAATAGAGAACGATAAATAATATTTGTTGGGTCACCCTTATATTTTTTTGGGTTCTTTGGTCTAAACTTTCCTTTATATGACATAAATA
>CEVB01082393.1_pt1 | contig 42917 bp, 15 predicted proteins | sample 531381 | NCBI WGS metagenome assembly CEVB01 (sample SAMEA2622763, study PRJEB7988) | marine metagenome | biome: marine biome (ENVO:00000447); feature: surface water layer (ENVO:00002042); material: "saline water (ENVO:00002010), including plankton (ENVO:xxxxxxxx)" | depth 5 m | reverse complement strand
TTTCATATGCTATCGGTGAAACAATTACTGTTGCTGACTCTCAACTCGGCGGTGGTGGTGCTCCTGCTCTGACATTTGACGTTGCATCTACTGGTGGTTTCTCTTATACATCAATTAATCCTTCGGGAGGTAGTGCAAATGGCACAGGCGCAACTTTTGACGTGGGTGTATCTAACACAGGTGATGTTTCTGTTACTGTTAATACTGGCGGTATCGGTTACCTCACAACTGAAACTCTTACGATCCCTGATTCCTCTATTGGCAATTCTGGCGCTCCTGACATTACTTTTGATGTCGCTGGTGTTGGTGGATTCCAGTACAACGGTGTTGCCTCTTCCGCTGCTGCCGATGGCACTGGTGCAACCTTTAATGTAACCATCGATGGAAGCGGTGCTGCAACTACTATACAGGTCGCTAACGGCGGTCTTGCATATGCAGTTGATGAAACTGTAACTATTGCTGACTCTGCACTCGGTAATAACGGTGGTGCTGCATTGACATTCGATGTTGCATCAATTACTGCTCCTGTAACCTATACAAACGTACCTGCAACCAGTTCATCTGGTATTGGTACAAATGCAAGATTTGACGTTACTATCACTGCTGATGGTGCTGCATCTATTCAGGTCAATGCCGCTAATGCAGGTCTGTCTTATGCTGTCGGTAATGCACTCTCTATCGCTGATTCCGATCTCGGTAACAGTGGTGCTGCTGCACTGACATTTGATGTCAACTCAATCAAGGCACCTCCTCTTTATACAAACGTTCCTACATCTACTAACGGTAATGGTACTGGTTTAGTTGTACAGGTAACGATTGACTCTGCTGGTGCTGTTAACTTTGTCAATATCGTTCAAGCTGGTCAAGGTTACTTGGTTGGCGATACTATCACTATTCAAGATTCCAACCTTGGTAACACTGGTGCTGCTAACGTAACCTTCCAGGTTGCATCGGTATCTGGTGGTGCTATCTACACTAACGTTGCTCCTACTAGCACATCTGGTTCTGGTGCAGGTGCAACCTTCAATATCACGGTTGATGCATCAGGTTCAATCACCGATATTGGTATTGTCACTGCTGGTAGAGGATTTGCAGTCGGTGAAGTAATCACTATTTCTGATGCTGACCTTGGTAATAGAGGTGGAGCAGACTTTACCTTCCAGGCAGCAACAACTTCTGGTATTACCTACACAGGTGTTAATACATGGTCTGTTTCACCTTCTGGTGGTACTGCCGCTGTATTTGACGTTGTAATCAATAATATCGGTGCAATCACTAGCATCACTCCTACCAACCGTGGTTCTGGATTTAGTGCTAATGACGTTGTAACTATTGCTGATGCACAACTTGGTGGCACTGGTGCCCCTGACGTTCAGTTTACTGTTTCAGATATTCAGGGACATCAATATAATAACGTTGTTCCTGCATCCAATACTGGTTCTGGTCAGTTTGCATCCTTTGATATTACTATCGATGGTTCTGGTGCTGCTAGTGCTATCGCAATCAACAATCCTGGTCAAGAATTCCAGACTGGTGATACCTTTACTGTAACCGATGCACAAATTGGTAACTTTGGTGGTGCGAACCTTACCTTCCAGGTTGCAACACTACAAGCAATTACATATTCCAATATCCCTGCTGCTGGTGGTAGTGGTACTGGTGCAACTATCGACCTGAACGTCGCTGCTAACGGCACGGTCAGCGTTAACATGAACAAAACTGGTAGAGGATACACTGCTGACAATATTCTGACAGTTACCGACTCACAACTCGGTAGTTATGGATATTCAGACGTAACTCTGACAGTTGCAACCATCATTAACGTATTTGATACTACAAAGCAGAACCGTGGTACTGCATCACTGTTTAATGCAACTGATGCAATCATTGATACTGCATCTAAGAAGTATGGTGAGGCATCTCTGCAATTTAACGGAGCAAACCACTTCACTATTGAAGGTCTTGACCTTAACACTAATGCATGGACTCTGCAGGCATGGTTCCATATTGCCTCGGCCACACATACAGCTGCGGCTAGCACTCCTACATTCTTTGAGACACATCCTAATGATGGAAGTGTACCATCTAACACACTGAAATTCTACATCGATGGTGTAAGTGGTAGTCCTGATTTTGGTAAGGTTAAATTAGATTTCCAAGGTGCAGAAGTTGCCGAATCTGCAAGTGCTACTGTATGGGCAAACTTTGCAAGTGATCAGTGGGTACACATTGCTCTTGTTAAGGCAGAACCCACTCTTGGTAGTTATACCTATACCATGTTCAGCAATGGTACACAGATTGCTCAGTGGACCAATACTACTAACATTGGTATTGATAAGGTATACGTTGGTGGTAAGCAATCTCCAACAACTGACACTACAATCATCGGTCATATCGACGATTTTGTAATCGATGACGATGCACAGTACACTGGTTCTTCCTTCACTGCTCCTGAGGCAGAGGTTGAAATCCGTACAAACAACTCCAACTTGGCACTTGTCAAATTGGATCGTCTCCACGATAAGCGTGGTACATATACACTGTCAACTCTCTCCAGTCATACTCAGGCAATCATTACAGAGAACACTAACTGGACATTTAACACTCAGACACAACCTCCGATTACTAACTGGAATATCGGACCTGGTGGTTTGCAAATTCTTGACTATGCTGATGTTAATAGTCAGTTGACAACTGGTATTTACAACTTTACCAACACATCTGAACTGTATGGTTCTAAGACTTCTACGGTTCCGACACCTGGTGGTAAAAAACTCGTTATTGCACCTTCTGTTATTCCCAAGTATTACATTAAGGATGCTGCATATCAGAAGATTGATAACGTCCAAACACTGACACTTAATCAGGAAGTTAAGTTTACTAAGGGTGAAATCCTTCAGCAATATAACGATTCTGGTACAACTCAGCGTTATGGAACAATCGTTGAGATTCCTGCTGGCACTGAAGCAAATCCTGGTATTGGTGTTACCTACAAAGTTGGTAATATTTTCCCTGCTGGTGCTACATTTGACCTGACACAAAAACTGCGTTCTACATCTGCACAAGATTTTGCCGCTAACGTTATTAGTGGTATCTCCTTCATTGCAAAACGTGCATACACAGAATGGGAACAAGCAAAGGCGTACACTGTTGGTGACGTAGTTTATTCTGCTGGCAGAATTTACACAGCAACAACTGTTGGTACTTCTGGTCTGAATGCTCCAACACATGATACTGGTAATGCTACCGATGGTGGCGTTTCCTGGGATTACACTCAGGGTTCTACTAACCCACTTGAGGTAGATCTTTCCAATACTGCATACCCAACGCCAAAGCAACCGCTGTGGGAAGCATTGATTGTATATGACATCGGTGATCAAGTTTATTTCGGAAGAAATCTCTACACCTGTTCTGTTGCAGGCCGAACATCAAAGGTCGCACCTTCCCATGATAGCGGGACTGCTACCGACGGTACTGTTACCTGGACTCACACTCAAACGTTCGATCCTTTGAGCGATTATGCAACGTTTAAGGAGTTTGATGCTACCCAAAACTGGTATGCAATTAGAGTTGATAAGATCTTCAGTGATTCTAACTTCATTGCTAATGACAGTCTAAGTCTTGGTGGTTCAGTTACAGTTAACCCTAAGGTTGATCAACCTACAGTTCTACAAATCAATAACGTAACAAGTCTTGAGCAGGTTAGCGTAACTGCTATTCTCGATAAGACTATCAGGGTTACAGATCAGGCAAGATCTAATGAGGTCTTCTGTGTTGCTAACTCTAGACACAACTTTAGTGCTGGTGACATTCTGTTTACTGAAGGATTTACAACTTCCGACTTCAACGGTTCTTTCTTTGTTAAGGAAGTATTCTCCTCTAGGAATTTCATTTTCACACTACGTGGTGTTCCTTCTGCTGAACCTGCTTTTGTTCAGAACAGCATTGCAAGAGTCAACATCTATACTAAGCACCCGACTCTTCTCCTAACAAGAAACCACAACTATATCTTTGATATGAGTGACAGTAGTAACGCTGGTTACTTCCTGTCGTTCTCTCAAGATAACGAATTCAAACTTGAATACTCATTCAACAATATTGAAAGAGAAGGCACCCCTGGTGTGTTCGATGGTACTAATGCACCATTCGTTAAGTTGAAAGTTGACGGTCAGGTTACTAACATCTCATACTACTTCGATCCTTCTAGAATTGGTGCTAACTCTCCTGTTGGTGGATCATCATTCGTTGACGTTAAGAAAACACCGTTTGATGGAACATACATTGTTAATGAGATTGAAAGTGACACAATCTTCAAGTTCCCACTAAGTCGTGAACCTGAATTCCAGAATGCAAACGTTGGTGAGAATGATCAGGACGTTCCTTACTCCACATATTCAACATCATCTAAGCGTGCAATCGGACCTATTGCAGATATTAAACTGATCTCTGCTGGTGGTTTCTATAAGAAGTTGCCTATCATTCAGGATATTGCATCCTTCCGTCAGATTGAGCGTATCAATATTATCTCTGGTGGTTCTGAATATGCAATCGGTACATATGATCAAGTACCCATCCTTGGTGATGGTGAAGGTGGTCTCTGCCGTATTACTGTTGCTGTTGATGAGGAAATCGGTTCTGGTACCATCACTAGCGTTGTAATCACCGATCCTGGTAAAGGATACACTATCGGTAGCATCGACGTTGACTCTATCCCAGGTATCCTTGGACCTCAGTTGACTGGTTCTGGTGCTGATCTCGGAGTCGTCATTCCTGATGAAGGTAGTGGTGCATCTGTGTTCTTGACTGGTAAGAACATCGGTAAGATCAAAAAACTTAAGAACAACGAATTTGGTTATGGTTACTCCCATGACTACACACTGAAACCAGAGATTACATTCCCTGTCAACCTTCAGTTGTTCAACACCTCTATCCTGTCCCAGATCAAGATCACAAATCCTGGTGCTGGTTACACCTCTGCTCCTAGCGTTATCGTTGAAGGTGGCGGTGGTTTTGGTGCCGAGGCAGTTGCAATCGTTAGAAACAACAGACTGAACGAGATTCAAATTAAGAATCCTGGTGCAGGTTACTCTTCTGAACCTGTTGTTACTCTGAAATCTGAGTTCAACTACGTTGTTAACCTTGACCTTAACTATCTGCAGTTTAACTTCCCTCATGGTATTACACAGGGTGCTGCAATTTCATTCAGAGCAGATGACGTTGGTTCCACTGAAGGCGAACTTCCAAAACCAAGTTCTGCTGGTTTGACCAGTTTGGTTGAGAATCAGACTTACTATGCTATTGCTGGTGATGCAAACTCTCTGGAAAATGATCAGATTAGATTTGCACTGACACCTGCTGACGCTGAGTCTGGTAACTACATTACATTCTTGACACAAGGTGCAGGTCGTCAAGTCCTTCTTACTGAAGTATTTGGTGGTGCTGCTGAAGCAATCGTTGAAACTTCCAGATTCCTGGAAGGTGAAAGAGTATTCATGGGTGACAGCGAAGAACTCGCAACTGTATTTGCAACCGTCTCTAATAATGATGGTTGGCAGATCGGTCCTAAGATCTTGAAACTTGTAGATCTTGACGGTGAGTTTGTTGCTGGTCAACGTGTTAACGGTACAGTCTCCCGTGCATCTGGTGTTATTGACAACATCTCTCTTGCTAAAGGTGTGCTGAATATCGGTTCTCTGACTGAGACACCTGGTAAGTTTATCGATGACGTTGGTAAACCTTCCGAGATCGTTCAGAAGATCCAAGACTCCTTCTTCTATCAGAACTTCTCCTACGTTATTAAGACACAAAGTCCTATCAACCTCTGGAAGGAACAAATTCTGGAGAACAACCACCCTGCTGGTTTCAACATGTTCGGTCAGTTACAACTGACTGGTGGTAAGGACATCTCTGGTCGTAAGGTTGGAACTGAGTTCATCAAACAGGTGAACATCAACGAATACTCCAACGTTAATGAAGTTACATCATTCGCCGCTGCCGAACCTCAGTATTCTGACTTTAACAATACTGAAGTTCTCTTCCGTAGAAAGCGTTTGACCAACTCTGAGGAAATCTTGACTTCTATCGTTAAGAAGTTGGATGACATCTCAAGTCAGTTTGACGGTATTCAAACACAGTTCCCAATCACTGTTGAGGGTGAACAGGTTATCGTTAACAACAATCAGTTGTTGATCCTGCTTAACGGTGTTGTTCAGGCACCTGTCGTTTCTTACGACATTGTTGGTGGTAACATCGTATTTAAGGAAGCACCCAAGGCACCTTCTAAAGTTATCTACAGAGATGCAACTGTTGACTTCCTGCCAATCACTAGACTGACACTTTCTAATGTGTCTGGTATCTTCCCTGAGATTGGTTATCAAATCACAGGTAATCAGAGTGATGCATTTGCAACTGTGGTCAGTTCTGCTGGTAATACAATCGACATCGTTGATATTACAGGTGGTCCTTTCCAGAACAACGAAAGAATTGACGTTAGTGCCCTTGGATTTAGTGCACTGATTGACAGTCAGGAATCTCTCTCACAAGAATTGCTCTTTGAGTTTGATGAAACTCTGGTTTGCACAAACCGTTCTCGTGGTAACCCGACTGCACAGATCAATGCTATCAACCTTGAGGATGATGGTACTGCTGGTAATGACATCGTTCTGTCTAAGACATCAGGTACCGCTGAGTATGAGGTTGGTGTATTTGACTTCCGTCTACAAGACATCGTTTACTCCACAAGATCTAATCTTGCTGCAAGAATTACTGTTCTTGCTCCTTATCGTGATCCTATCACCAATGACGTTGTTGATACACAAGAACTGACTGCTGGTTCTTCCTTCTACGGTCTGCTCTTTGAGCGTTTGATCAGTCAGTCTTATCCTAACGTTCTGTTGGATGATATTTCTAAATCTAGTATCACTCCTGTCAAACTGCTTGACCCTGACAACAGAATCAACGCCGACTTCCTTGACTTTGAGCAAGTTCGTTCCTCTGAGATTACATACACTGATTTGAGCAACGGCGTCTTCAGTGAGGGCGATACTGTTAGAAACATCAAGGTTAACTACAACAACCCTGTTCTTGGTTCTTCCTACGGTGTTGCAGCAAACCGTCATGCTGACGGTAGCTTCATGATCGCTGGTAACAAAGACGAGATTGTTGACTATGCAACAGCAGAAATTGCTGTTATGCATCCTGACTTCTACTATCCTGGTGCACCTCAAACTGATGGTCGTTCACGTTTCCGTGATGCATATCGTCTGATCCAGAAGAACAAAGAATATATCGTTGCTAAAGCATACAACGATATGGTTCTACAATATCCTTCCACTGTCATTCCTAGTTCTGACAAGTGCAAGCGTGACATGACTTACTACGTTGATGCTGTTGCATATGACGTGTTTGCAGGTGGTAACAAGTATGCTCGTAAGTTTATCCAGGAATACTACAGCAATGGTAACCTGGCATACGTTAACGCTCAGGTAACTGAGACTGTTTGGGGTTATAACAAGTGTGCCGAATACATGAAGGATGCACTGACTAACCAACTCAGTGGTACTACAACTGTTGACGGTGTAACTTATAAACATTATCAAGATACATCTATTACTTCTGGTCTTGGTACTTACGGTGGATCTGGTAGTGCTATTCCTAACGATGACGCTACTGCTTGTGCTGACGTTAGATCTGCTCTTGACACCCTTGCTGCAACCATCGGTGAAACTCTTCTGGCGAACCAGAACTTCAGTGACATCACACCTACTGATCCTACTAGCTACAACTCTAACGAGACTAAGTGCCGCAGAGACGTTGGTCTCTTTGTTGACGCTCTTGTTAAGGACGTTAGAAGCGGTGGTAACAAAAATGTCGTTGACTTCGCTAAGTCTTACTTTGAAGGCACAACATTCATCAACAACGGTGTTGTCGGTGAGCAAGCAGAAACCTTTACTGCACTTGCTAAGGCAAGAGATCTTGCATACAGAGCAATCAACAACCTGCTCTACTACAAGGTCATGCCTGCTACAGGATCACCTGGTGACAATGGTGTATACAACCTCAACGATCCTTCCACATATGATGCTGGTACAACACTTGTAGAGTTCACTCCTACTGATGCTACCTATACTCCGAACAATGGAAACATGGTTCTGACCATTGGTTCTCACTCGCTGACTACCTCTGACACAGTTACCATCAGACCTCATTCGCTGTTGTTCCAGTGCGACATGGATGGTGGACAAGCAATCAAGGCATATCCACAACCATACTCCACTCCATTCGAGGATGATCTTGCAATTTCTGCGACCAGTGCAACCACCATTACAGTTAACGTTGGTGCATCTCCTCTGGTTCAGTTCACTCCTACTGGTGCTACCTACAACCCTGCAACGGGTGACATGGAAATCACCATTGGATCTCACTCCTTGGAAGTTGGTAAGCATGTAACGATTGCTGACCAGTCGATCTCCTTCACCTGTACTCAAGACGGTAACGTATCTGTTCAGGCATATCCTCGTACAACAGATATGGCATCAGGTGCATCTCTGATGATTGAGGGTGCAACTGCTACAACAATCACTGTTAATGTCGGTACATCTCCTGCTGATCAGCAGTATGCTCACACCTACAGTGGTGCATCTGCTAACGCTATCTCTTCTGGCGGTGGATTTACTCACACATTCGTCGATGCTACTCCTGGCGCTGTATACACTGGTGGCGGTGTCACTGCATATTCTTATGATCCTGACTATGCATCTGGTGACAGACAATCTGTTTCCAACTGTGCAAATGTACAGGCAACAATTAATACACTGACTGACATCGGTCTTAAGACCATGGCAGCAGGTAACCTCAACTACATCAACTCTCTTGCAAGTGTTGACGATGGTTCATTCCGTGAGGGTGAGACTGTTCGTGTTAATAAGATTGCATATAAGGACAAGTCCTCTGGTCTGTTTGTTATTGGCGATAACATCACTGCTCAAACCTCTGGTGCAACCTTCAAACTTGCAGGTGTTAACTCTGGTCTGAAGTGGTTGTTCGCTGATGCTGACGGTATTAGTGCAACTCTCCAAGATCGTGAGTACATCACAAACTCTACTCTGGTTAACACAGGTGGCGTTACTCAAAGTATTGTTGTTACCAACAAAAATCTCGCTGGCAGCACTAGATCACTCAAGTTTGTTTCTGGTTCTTATCTGAAGCAAGTTGATGGTTATGACTTTGACTTCGGCACTGGCAACCTGACATTTGAAGCATGGATTAATCCTACTGGTATCTCTGGTACACAGTACATCTTCGATTGCCGTAGAGGTAATGCAACCACTGGTTTGAACATCAGAATGGTTGACCAAACACTGCGTGTCTTTGATCACACTACTAACATTATTCTTTCTGGCAACGTATTTACTTCTGCTAACACCTGGTATCACATCGCAGTCGTCAGAAACGAGGGCGTGATGAGTGCATACGTTAACGGTACACAAGCAGGTAGTAATGCAAGCAACAGCACAGACTTCGGTTATGGTCCTTGCTTCATCGGTGCTGATCGTAACGGTTCCAGTGGTTTCATTGGTAACATGGACAACGTTGCAATTAGAAAAGGAGAGGCATTCTACACTTCTAGTTTCACTCCTCCTAGCACAGTTGATTTTGAAGATGAAGAGATTGTACTCGGTCTGACTGGTGACACTCCGTTCATCCTTTCTACAACTGAGGTTTATGCAACCTTCACTGGAAACACAGTTTCCTCTGCAACTGCTAAAGCAATCGACTATGACAACAAGCGTGTCATCATCGAGGACATCGACCTGTCTCGTGACGGTCACCGTGTTGCTGCAGAAATCATTGAGAAGAATGACCTGTGGATCGCTGAGGTTGCTGTCGGCAGAATGCAGACAGAATATCCTGACTTTGTTATCCCTGGTGATAACGCTGCAATCCAAAGTTATGGTGGTACAACAGCATGTATTCGTGACACAAGAGATTACATCCTAGATGCAATTATCAAAGACCTTAAGTATGGTGGCGATTACTACACCACAACTATTGCTAGAGGTTATCTTGCTACAGATGGTTCTGTTGATTTCGTTGAGAAAGAACTGCTACAAACCCTCTATGCATGGCAAGAAGCAGGCAGAATTTGTAAGTACGTTGTAACTACATCCGACACAGATCTGACTGATCCTGAAACTGAAGTCCTCCGTATTCCTCACGGTATTAGTGGTGGTGCTTCACAAGCAGTACAGGATGAGATCGACGCTCTTACCAATAACATCCTTGACATTCTTGGACCTACTGGCGACCGCTATCGTGACGCTGGTAACTCCCTCTGGAAGAACAGAACTTACATTGCTGAAGAAGCAGTTGGTTACATCCAGAACAAGTGGAATGTTGAGATCAACGGCACCCAGTATGACAAACTCGTCATGCCTGGTTATGGCGAACCATATTGCTTGAGAGACCTTAAGGACTTTGTTATTCCTGCAATCATCAGTGACCTGATTACTGGCGGTAACTCTGCTGTAAACAATGTCATTGATCAATACTTAGATTCCAACAAAGATATTCTTCATGTTGATGAAGAACTTCTGCCAATGATCGATGCTATTGAGTATTGCAAGTATTTGTCACTCAAGGCAATCAACCAACTCCTTGTTACCTTCGGTCAGGCACCTCCTGCCGCTCAGGGTGCTGACTATGCTGACGATTATTACATCGCATTGTATACCCAGCAGGCAGCATGGAGACAGCAAGACGATGCTATCAACAATACTGTTGATCCTGAAGGTTACGATTACAACCGTTCTGACATCCACAGATACCTGGATGCAGCAAACATGATCGAGACCAATAAAGATCAGATTGCTGCTGAGGCAGTGATGACAATGAATGATCTTTCCAAGTTCTCTAATATTGAGGTTCCTGGTGGTCAAGTCAACTGCATGGATGACGTTAAGGATTACCTTGACGCTGTTATTCATGACCTCCGTCTTGGTGGTAACAGCAAGGTCTATGATGCTGCAAACCTCTATATCGAACCTGAAGATAACTCCCTGAAGCATATTGAAGGTGAGGAAGAGGCATCTATCTACGTCTATAAACTGGCGAGAGATATGGCAGTCTTGACCATGAGAAATGGTTTCGGCAAAGACCTTATCTACGGTTTCGGTGTTGGTGAAGAGAATGATCCTGGCGATGATTCTTACGATCAGAACCCACAAGCTTCACGTTACATTGACGCTGCAAACCTCATCGACAGAAACATCCGTTTCATCGCTGAAGAGGCAGTCCATCGTACAACTCAACAATATCCTTCCTTCTCCATCAACGGTGGACAGGCAGGTGGTAGATCTGGTGGTGTTCAGTTTGATGTAACAACTGCAACTTACGATGCTGCTTCTGGTGACATGGTGCTCACCATTGGTGCTCACAGTTTGACAACAAGCAACAAGGTATACATTGAACTTGAGTCGATTGTATTCACCTGTGCACAAGATGGTAATGCATCCGAGCATGCTTATCCTCGTAACACTGACCCTGCATATGATCAATCTCTGGCAATCACTCAAGCTGATGCAACTACAATCACAGTCAACGTTGGTGCCTCACCTGTTGGACAGCAATACGCTCACACATTTGTAAGTGCACTTCCTAACGCTGTAACCTCTGCTGGTAGTGTCGATTGTGTCCATGACATTACTGACATCCTGCAAGCACTGGTCTTCCACCTCAAGTACGGTGGTAACAGCAGAATTGTGGATGCTGCTCAGTTCTACGTGGATGCTACTCAAGCACTTATACACGTTGCTTCTCAGGCAACTGAGACCGTGTATGCGATGAACGAAGCGAAGAAGATCATGTTTGATGTGATGCGTAGCGTTCCTACTCTTAACACTGGTAACCACGTTCACAACTACAGTCAGAAGTTCTACGAAGATCTTGACTTCTATCCATACAGAGATCGCAACCGTGACAACCCCACAATGGAGCAAAGCTCCCTTGCTGGTGCTACTGATGCTAACAAGTCTCGTGCTGCTGATGCATATTGGTTGATCCGTAACAACGCCCGTTACATTGCAGAGGGTACAGTTGGAATGTTTGTTGCAAATAACGGTTGGACTATTCCTACTGGAACTGTTGCATGTGTAGATGACGTTGAGCGTATTATCCAATCTGTTGCATACCACGTTGCATACGCTGGTAACTCTTACATCTATGACATCGGTGAAGAATACGTCAACAATCCTCACTTGGATGCTACAGAAAGAACTCGTTCTGTCTCAATTATTAGTTACATCCGTACTAATATCATTGATCATATTATCCGTAACGAACTGATTCCCTCTAACATTACAACTAACTGGGGTAATTACACAACACTACAACAGTATCGTGATCTCACAATCACAACTGACGTGACACAACCTGCATGTCCTACTGAGGTTTCTGCAGCACAAACACTGATGCAGACTGTTGAGGATATTCTGACTGCTAACTCTATGAGTGGTCAGACACGTACGGTTGCTAACAACGGCGGTCCTTGCTCGAACGTTGAGGCAGCAATCGACACAATCATGCAGATTGTTACTGACACAATCACCACACCTACATCTCTTGCTGGTGTTCAGCGTACTCTGCCTGCTATCTGGCCTATCAAGTATTCTGGCGACCACGGTGATCGTGATCTTACAGTCACCTATGACAACGCTGCTGGTAGTTGGAATTCTACTTGTGCGACTATTGAGTCTGCTATTAATACTCTGTTTGACGTTGGTATCGAAACCATCCAAGCAGCATGGTTGGGCACGACTCCTCACCTCGGCACAATTACCAGAACTGCACCTTCCTCTGTATACACAAATACCAAGTATCAGTCATACACCTGCTACAACGTATTGTCAGCAACAACAACTCTCTATGATCTGTTGTCTAATACCTTGGGTGCTGCTAAGCATACTGATCACGTAATCGCTGAGTTTATCAGATTCAATGATCACGCAATCGCACAGAGAGCAATCGATCAAACTGTGGCACAGTATCCATCTGGTAATAACCCAGATACCACATACACCCAGTTGGTTCTTGAGGCAATGATTTATGACCTCGCAACTAACGGTAACGCTGGTGCGTTTGAACTTGCTGGCACATGGTTCGATGGTGAAGGTACCTTTATTGCATACCCCGATATTGATCGTATTCGTCTGCTCTTCGCAATGAATAAAGTTCGCGAATATGCGAAGGACATTGTGATGAACTACAACGGTCCTGGTTGGGCAGGTTATGACACCTACTATCCAGAACAGATCGGTGGTTATCAACCAAGAATTGAGTACAACAAAGAATACTCAGAATTCATCATGGATTCTTCTCTGAACTGCTTGGAGTTTGCTCTTGAGCGTTCTAGCTTCCCATCAGAGAATATCGTCACATTTACTGCATCTACTGACGCTGTAAACTACACCAACACATACGATGAGGGTGAAGATTACAACACAGATCCCGCACTGGTTCTGCTTACTCCTACTATCGAAGTTGGATTTGAGCGTGAAGAAAACCGCGTTCGCATTAACAGAACTAACTTCTTCCGTCGTGGTGATCTGCTGCAATACACACTTGCATCTGCTAACTCTCTTGACGGTGCTAATGATCAGGACTTCTACTACGTTCTGAACGCTCAGGCAGATTGGTTTGAGATCGCTCGTATGCCTCAGCATGACGGTCGCTATCGCCCATTCCGTCTGGATACTACCAACTCAGGTAACCAGCGTTTCAGCACAGCACGTCGTTCTGGTATTGTCAGAAATACAATCAACTTCGGTACACGCGACATCCAGACTCCGATTAGTGCAGGATTCAACATTGCTGACGTTCTGATTGGTACTCAAACTGGTGCTTCCAGTGAGGTTTCCAGTCAACTTCTGAACCGTGCATCTGTCATTAAGACCTACAAATACTTCGGTCTGTCAACAATGTCTGAAGCAACATTCATCAACGGTGAGGTTGTTCAGGTTCAGGGTGCAACTGTTAACCAGGGTATCGCACTCCAGACAATTCAGCGTAACGAACTGAATAACGGTCACATTCGCATCAGAAGCATCACAGGTACAATCTCCGAAGGTGATGTTCTTGAAGGTGTTGACAGTGGTGCAACTGCTACCGTCACATCTACCGTTGAGGATCGTCTACTGATCAACACCAAGTTGGGTGAGTTCTTCACTGGTGACTGGTTGTTCAAAGACACCACATCCACAGAAGCGAAGGTCTCCGTCTTCAATGACAAGCGAGGCGTTCTTACTGGCAACACTGGTGGTCGTATCACCGTTGACGTGGAGACAATCAACAGTAGTTGGGATTCTGGTGATATTATCTACGGTTCTAAGACTGAGAAAATTCTTGACCTCGTGGGTATCAGAGATGGTGGTTCACCAATCACAATCAACACCTACATCCACGGTGACAGAACTATCAAACTGTCCCTCTCTAGCGTTGTACGTGACACAGGTTACACAGGTAACTTTAATGTCGGTGACCAGGTTTATCTCCTTCAGGGTACCGCAATCGCATTCCCTGGATGGACTGGATATGTCACTAACTGGGATAATCGCCCAGATGAGGGTATCAATGATCTGTACATCGGTAGCGTATCTGGTGATCCAAGTGTTCCCGCAAGCACTGTCGGACAGGGTGGTTACAACATCGGTAAGTTTGAAAACCTCAACAACTTCCCAGTTATCTACGGTACTGTCGGAACCTACACAGAGACCCCATATGAGTCTTACGGTCGCATCGTAAGCATCGAGCAGAGTGGTATTACCGCCCGCGTATGGTTGGAAGATGTCGTAGGTACATTTACCGATAACATGACCGTCATCTCTGACGGTGGTTGGGTCGCAGCGGCATCTAAGGCAACTGATCTGATCGGACGTGTTGATCGTTACTTCCGTGGATTTGACGGCACACAAACCGTCTTCAAACTCACGATTGCTAACGGTGAGCAATATCTGCCTGATCCCGCAGGTCACATGATGATCTTTGTGAACGGTATCCTGCAACCACCTGGTGCAAACAATGCCTTTACCGCGTCCTCCGACGAGATCACATTCACTGAACCTCCTGAGGTTGGATCTGAGTTTATCGGTTACTACATCGGTAAATTGCGTCAGATGGATGACATCTCCTTCGAGTTTGACTCACTGAGATCTTCCTTCAACCTCAAGATTAACGGTGGTTTCTACTCACTGACTCTGACTGAGGGTGTTTCTTCTAACACAATCAAACCTGAGAACAACATCATCGTTTCCTTGAACGGTGTTATTCAGGAACCTGGAATTGGTTACACACTGGTTGGTTCTAGAATCATCTTCGCTGAAACGCCTCGTGCAGGATCCACATTCGTGGCATTCTCCTACGTTGGTTCTGAAGCAGACGTTATCGCGTCCTACGTTGTTCCCCCGATTGAGGCAGGTGACCAACTCTTCATCGAAGGTGAGGATGAGGATGATCCTCGCGAGGTTGCTCTGATTGAATCTTCCAACTCACTGGTTACCTTTGAGTACACAGGAACAGTCAAGGGACGTAACGCTTCCGCGCTCGCAACTATCCGTCGCGGCACAATCGATAAGGCAATCATCACTAACCCTGGTAACGGTTACACCTCACGTCCTAACGTGGCGGTTATCTCCTCTAGCGGTTTCGATGGTCGTATCCGTGCTCTGATGGGTATTGCAAATATCGCGATCAAGACACCTGGTATTGGTTATGCACTACCTGAAGTTACCGTTACAAACGTAGTTGATGATGACTTTGTTTCTCCTGAAGGCGCACCTGTTAACGGCGGTCTGGATGTTTACGCGGGTGAGGGTATTGATCCCAACACTGGTGAAACAATCACAATCGAGAATGGTGCAATTCAGATTACACGTAATCCTTCTAACGTGACTGTCAACCAAGGTCAAACTGCAGCGTTCACAGTTATCGCAGTCTTCAATGCTGAGGATGGCGATCCTGTCGGAACCACTGTGGGTCTGAACTATCAGTGGCAGAAGAAGAACTACGGTGAAACTAACTGGACAAATATTACTGGTGCAAACCAGGCAACATATGACACTGGAACTGCCTCTCAGGCAGACGACAGTGATGAGTACAGAGTTGCAATCACGTACGCGGGTGCAACACCTGTCTACTCCAACTCTGCTGTCCTCAGCGTCCAGACTGGTGCAACTGTAATCAACAACTTCGTACCGAACTCGATCTTCGCACAATAAATAGTCAAAAACAATGACAGCAACCGCTTCCTATGTACCTGCTACAAGGATCCTGACTGTAGATGGCGACGGGTTACCTAATCCCGTCTCCTACGGTACGTTCCCTAATGCGAACAATCCCAACACAGTTACGGAACAAGATTTCAATCATGACTTCTATTACAGAGGTGGTACGTTTGGAATCGAAAGGACGTTTGATGATAACACCTATTCACAAGAAGGGTTTACCATCAATATTCCGCTGTCTGTAAATGATAATGCATTGTTATCTGCTACCCCTGATAGTGGTTCAATCCGTCCTGGAGATAACCTTTTATTTATTTTCAGTGATGGCAGAAAAGCGAAGTTTGTTTACAATGGTACAACTTTTATCTCCACACCAGGATATTGTTGGAGAAGTACAGATACAAACTTACAGTTAATTGTTCCTGATTCCAACTACAGTAACACAGGCACATATACATACTATGACCAGAGATTAGGAAGAGATGCCACACCTTTGGGTGCTATTGGTGTTGCTGGTAACGGTGTAGTCTTCTTCAACCCTAGCGCAGGTGCAGGTGGTAACCCTCCTCCAGGTTTCAGTTGGAATGCACATTATGAAACATCACCTATAAGTTTTGGTCCTGATAGTTGTGGGGGTCATCCTGAACAAACAGGTCAGTACCACTACCATGACACACACTTTATTGACTGCTGGAAGCAGGGGTCTGTCATGGCAACATACAATGATTATTATGGTCTGTCTCAGTACAACGGTGACGTTCTAAGACACCCAGATGGTCACTCTAAGATTTTGGGATTCGCCTTTGATGGATTCCCTGTATACGGTCCTTTTGCATATACAGATCCCTGGGATACATCGTCAAACATTGTGACGATGAGTTCTTCATATCAGTTAAAACCAATCGAAACAGCAGGAAGACCGTCTTACGGAAGTACACTCCAGAACCCACCTGCAGGGTCCTTCATTCAGGACTTTGAGTATGCAGAGGGTAATGGTTCTCTCGATTTTCATAACGGAAGATTTTGTATCACACCTGAGTTCCAGAATGGAACCTATGCATATTTCCTTTCAGTAGATGCACAGGGTGATCCTGCATTCCCATACCTTATGGGACTCACTTCCAGACAAGTATTAGATCAACCACCTAATAATGGTGCTGCTACACCTCCTGCACCTCCTAGTGACGGAGATGGTGAAGCACCCCCTGCAACTATTCAGATTGCAGCACAACCACAAAATGCGTCGGTCAACAGTGGTCAGTCAGTTACATTTACTGTATCTGCCTCTATCGTTCCAGAGAACGGACCCAAATCTTACCAGTGGTTTAGATCTACTGACGGTGGATTTGCATACTCACAACTTAATGGTGCAACATCCCCGACCTATACATTTACTGCTCTGTCCTACATGACAGGGTACAAATTCAAAGTTATTGTTGAAGGTCCAGTTGGTGCTATCGCAGCAACAAACTCACCTCTCACATCTGATGTTGCAACTTTGACCGTGACTGGTACTGGTGGTACTACGAATAATACATTCGATAATACAGCTATCACACTTGATAGCACATCAACCCGCTTCGATCAAACCTAAATAACACTGTAAAAGTCTAAGAACTATGGCAAAACAAAGCATTGGTATTGGTTCTTCCGCTAATGATGGCACTGGTGATACCCTGAGGGACGCTGGTGTAAAACTCAATTCGGTTATTGACGAGATCTATGATCGTCTGGGAAACCAGACTGACATCCTTGTCAACATCGAATCTGGTATCACTGAAGGTCAAGTTCTTAAGTGGTCTACAGCAGGAAACCCCTCCTTTATTGGTGGCAACTTTGACGAGTTGACATCAAATCTAGATGTCTCGACATTTAATATTGTCTCAACTAGCGCAAGAGATATTATTATCAAACCTGATAGCACAGGTGATATTAAATTATGGGGTGGTGGCAGTGGATCTGCATACACCTATATCGACGGTGCAGATGGATTCCTTAAATACTACGCACCATACACTGACCTATCAAGTCTCCCTGACCCTGTAAACCATCATGGCATGTTTGCACATGTTCATGCTACAGGTAAGGGTTACTTCGCTCACGCTGCTGCTTGGATTCCCCTTGTAGACGAGAACAGCAGCGTTGGTGATCTCTCCGACGTAGACATGACTGTTGGTGGTGGTCCTTCCAATGGTCAAATCCTGAAGTGGAATTCATCTACTTCCAAGTTTGAACCTGCTAATGATGATTCATCTGGTGGTGGCGGTGGAGGAACCACACAAAACCTTTTTGAATCATTCAACGCTGACACTGGTTCAACAACTGCAAGTGCAGCACAAGATGTATTGACTGTGGCTGGTGGTACCAATATTGGTACATCAATCACTGGTGACGTGTTGACCATCAACATGACAGGTACGTTAGGTGACCCAGATCAAAATCTTTTCTCGACTATTGGATCTGATTCGGGATCCAAAACTGCTAACAGCACTTCTACTACTATTAATATTGTCGGTGGCACTGGGGTCTCCACTGCTGTGGCTGGTGATAATCTAACAATCACCAACGACTCACCGAACGTAGTACAGAATGTTCTGCAAAGCATGGCAGGTGACACTGGTTCATATACTGCTAATGCTTCTAATTCTACTGTCACGATTGCTGGTGGAACAAACATCAGTACAGTGATGAGTGGTTCAACTCTTACTATTAACAATACCGCTGGTGCTCTTCCTTCGGTAACTGAAAATCAGAACATTGTTGCAACAGGAACCAACACCTTTACTGCTTATGGATCTCCAGTTTTAGGTTGGTCTGTTTCTGGTGGTACTGGTACAGGTTATCTCTTTGATGGTCCTGGAGTTAGTAATTCCACTGGTAACCCAACGATATATGTTTATCGTGGATTTACCTATAGATTCAACAACACAACTGGAACTGGTCACCCGTTTGAGATCAGAGTTGGATCTGGTGGTTCAGCGGTAACTGCTGGTATCAGTGGTTCCACAACTGGTGTTTTAATATGGGAAGTTCCAATGTCGGTTGCTGCTGGTACAACTTATGTTTACCAATGCACAATCCACGGTGGAATGGTAGGAAATTTAGTAGTGGTCTGATAAATGCCAAGAACAGTCCCAGGTAGCGGTGCATCCATTGAACCGATTTTTAACAGTACATACGGTGTTAAAGACGTATTTGTTGTTAATGGTGGTTCTGGATATGATGCTTCTGATCCTCCAAAATTAACTATTGGTAATTGCGGTACACCTGTCCGTGATGCAGTTCTGCGTCCTGTTATCAATACTGCTGGAGAAATTCAAGCAGTTGAAGTTTTGGATCCTGGTGAAGGTTATAGTCCTCTACGTTTGATTATTGAGAGTACAGATAGTGGCGCTGCTGGTGCCTCTGGTGATGTATTCTTGAATGCAACAGGTGGTATTGATTATATTCAGATAAGGTCTAACGGAGACAACTACTTCGGTGGCACCACAGCACGTATTGAAGGCGGTGGTGGAGCAGGTAGTGAACTTGTTCCTGTCACAGGTAGTGTTACAGGTCTATCCCTAGAAAACGTTGGACGCAACTATACCAGACAAGATGTTGCTCTGGTTATTGGTGGCGGGGGCGGAGAAGGCGCAACTGGTGTTGCTGAAGTAAATGAATTCGGTCAAATCGAAAACATTAACATCAGCAATGCTGGTGAATTCTTTGAGACTCCTCCTATCGTGCAGTTGATTGGTGGTGGCGGTAGTGGTGCCGCTGCTGAAGCAGTTATCAACCTCGGTAGAATTGATGACATCAACATCACAAATCCAGGTGGCGGATACACTTCTCCACCTCAAGTTATTTTTGCAAGGAATACTAACCTTGTAAGAACTGCCAGAAACAGACAGTCATTGAACTCTACGGTATTCAATATTACTGGTCTTACTGGTGACATTGGAGAGTCAGATACAACGATCAACGTTGAGACAACTGCAGCGTTCCCTGGTTCTGGTAAAGCACTGGTCGGAAGAGAAATCTTTAGATATACCTCTAAAACTGCAACTCAGTTCAAAGGTATTACTAGAGGTGTTAACTTCAAGTTCGACCAAAAAATTCGTCTTGATAATTTACAAGATAATCCGAATACTGGTGAAACTGGTTACTCGTTCAATATTAATGATCGTGTAAGGCGTCTCTCTGAATCTAGCGATAACAAGATCGCTATCGTTTATGACTGGAGACCTGAAACTAGAGACCTATATCTTGTATTCCAAGTTGACGAACTGGCATTTATTGATGCTGGTCGTTCTACAGAAGAAAGTAAAATTGTTGCCTTTATTTGCGGAGTCGCAAGTTCTAGTGGAACGGGTGTTGAACCACACGTTTTAGTTGAATTAGAAGGTAGCGACATCGTACTATTCACAAATCCTCTCTCAACATTACCTGATCGAACCTTTGAAGATGATGATGAGTTGCAGGGTGCTGGTGATGGTATTCCTGACTTGGTAAATACTGGTACAGACTTTGAGTTTGAAACCAGTCTTGACGGCGGTATTGCTTCTTCACTCTACGGTATCGAAGAGACCATTGGTGGACAAAACACCACCCTTCTTGCTGTTGGTGACAAAATTTATGACGGAAACAGTACACCGTTGGTTGCTACGGTTCAATCTGCTGGTCAACTTGGTGATGGTGATCAACATGATGCTGCTATTACTATTATCGGTAACAACTGGTCTATCCCCAACTTTGTTGCAGGAGAAACCGTAACTGGTAGTACAAGTGGCGTAGTGGCAACAGTGGATTCGTTCACTGCATCTGCCACAGGATACGGTACTGGATATGTCACATTGATCCTTAGAGATCCAGTTGGCAACGGAAATGTATTCAAATTCACTGCTGGTGAAACAATCTCTGGCGGAACGTCAGGTGGATCTGCAAATGTGTGGTCCACTGAATATAGCGTTCTCCTGAGAAACGAACCAGAATAACCTATAAATAAAGGGAAGGGTAAAACAGCATAATGGCTCTACTTACTGACCAATTTAGAATTTTTACCGCAAATAAGTTTATCAAGGCGTTGGAGGGTCCTGACCCGATCCAGTCTGATACTGATGCAGGTAGTGCGAGAGATCGACTGTATGTTTTCATCGGTCGCCCACAAGCATGGGATAACGAGAATAATCCTCCGACACCAGTGGACTCTTTTCAAGAGTTTTCTGACGTGTTTGATGATCTAATCTCCCTGAAACGGGTGTTGGCAAACGACACTATTCAGGTTATCCGTCGTGTTGACTGGACTCCTCCCGAACAAACCACTGGTGGTTTGGGATATGTCTATGACATGTATCGTCACGATTACAGTTCTACTAAGACTGCATCTTCTGGTGCAACTAAACTGTATGACGCTGACTTCTTTGTCGTCAACTCCTCGTATCAGGTTTATAAGGCAATTTACAACGGGACATCCCCTTCTGACCCGAACGGTAAACCGTCAACTATTGAACCTACAGGTACATCGACATCTGTTATCACCACTGCTGACGGTTATCGTTGGAAGTATATGTACACGATCCCTGTGGGTCAGGTGTTGAAGTTCTTCTCCAACGAGTACATGCCTGTGTTGACGGACACCGCAGTTATCTCTGATGCTGTTGGTGGTGAGATTGACACTGTTGTAATCCAATCATCTGGTTCTGGTTACAACAACGGTACCTATGAGAACGTTCCCATCAAGGGTGACGGTACTGGTGGTCGTGTTTCTATCGTTGTTGATGGTGGTAAGGTTGTATCTGCTACTGTGACATCTGGTGGTTCTAACTACACCTTCGGTAAAGTTATCATTGACGAGATCAATGGTATCGGTGCTGGTACTGGTTCTGGTGCAACTATTGACGTTATCATCCCTCCCGATGGTGGTCATGGTTCCGACCCTACAGTTGAACTGGGTGGTTACCGCGTCATGATCAACACGAAGTTCACCTACGCTGAAGGTTCAGGTGACTTCCCTACAGATAACGACTATCGCCGTATTGGTCTTGTTATCAACCCATTTAAGTTTGGTACATCTGAACTTGTGGCAGACCTTACATTGTCTGGTACAAGTGCTGTAATTTTCTCTCCCACATTTACAGGTCAGTTCTCTACTGATGAAATCATCACACAGTCTCGTACTGTTGGTGGTCAGCAGGTTACTGCTCGTGGTCGAGTTATCTCTTGGAACTCTACAACAAAAGTTCTGAAATATTATCAGAACAGAGTTGATGGTGTGTTCCCTGAAATTACAGGTAACTTAGTTGAGTTTGAAGGTGGTAATGCTGTTGTCGGTTCTACCTCTGGTACATCTGGCGACCCCGACATTAACTTCCCAATTATTGCAGGATCCTCTACCCGTGTTATTAACAACACTGAGTATGACCTGGGTATGTCATTCACTAATGGATATGCAAAACCTGAGATTGAACCAAACTCGGGTGATGTTATTTACATAGATAATAGAAGCGCGATCTCTCGTGCTGGTGACCAAATCGAAGATATTAAAATCGTAATCGAGTTCTAAAGAAATGCCTCAGAATACCAATCTGAATATCAGTCCTTATTTTGACGACTTTGATAAGGATAAAAACTTCTACCGAGTTCTCTTTCGACCTGGTTTCCCCATCCAGGCGAGGGAACTTACGACCATGCAATCGATTCTGCAGAATCAGGTTGAGTCAATGGGACAGCACTTCTTCAAAGAAGGTGCGATGGTTATCCCTGGTCAGATTGGTTACGATCTGAACGTCAAAGCCGTCATCTTGCAGCAGAACTTCCTGGGTGTCAACGTTGAGAACTATAGAACTCAACTTAACGGTCAGGTTATTACTGGTGTAACTTCTGGCGTTAAGGCGAAAGTCCTGTACTCAATCCCTGCTTCTGAGTCGGACAAAGGATATATCACACTGTACGTTAAGTACGTTGACTCTGGTGATACTGTATCTGATGAGGGTATCAAAGAGTTCCAGAACAACGAACAGTTGTATGCAGAGAATGAGATCACTTTCGGCACAACCCTGATTGAGATTAACTCACCGTTTGCTCAACTTCTTCCTGCTGAGGCAACTGCTACTGGTTCTGTTGCATATGTGAATGCAGGTGTATATTTCATCCGTGGATATTTTGTAGACGTTCCTTCAGCATATCTGTTGTTGGATCAGTATACCAATAATCCTTCCTACCGTATTGGTTTGGAAGTTAGTGAATCTATTATCACTCCAGAAGACGATCCGTCACTGAATGATAATGCTGCTGGTGCTTCTAACTATTCTGCACCTGGCGGACACAGATTCCGTATTAAGACCACACTGGTCAAAAAAGCAATTAATGATGATACTGATAAGAACTTTATTGAACTTCTCCGTATCAATCAAAGTAAGGTTGAGCAAGTTGTTAGTAGGACTTCATATTCAGAACTTGAGAGATCTCTTGCACGTCGTACGTTTGAAGAGAGTGGAGACTACGTTGTAGATAGTTTCGACGTAACTGCAAGGGAACACCTTGACGACTTCTTTAATAATGGTGTTTATAAAACAGGTACAACATCTACTGATGGTGTTGCTGCATCTGATGAATACCTGGCAATCGAAGTTGGTCCTGGTAGAGCATATGTTAGAGGTTATAGAACTGAATTCCTGACACCTCAGTATGCATCTGTACCCAAACCAAGAACATTTAAGAGTAGACAGAACGGTATTATTTCGTTTGAACTTGGACAGTTTGTTGAGGTATACGACGTTTATGGTAACCCACAACTGACAGGTGATGGTGTATCTAAAGCATATCAAACCCTAGAACTCCGTGACAACTGGGCGATTGCTCCTGGTAACACAACCAATTATTCTGACTTCACTGGTACTGGTCAGGGTAACATGATCGGTAAGGCACGTATGGTGCAGATGAAATATCTGCGTACAGACAGCAGCCTAGGAACAGATTTCCATAATGCATATCTGTTTGACATTCAGATGTTCACTGCTTTGAACTTCAAAGCAAATGTATCTCTGTCTGCTGGTGATAGAATTTTCGGTCGTACATCTGGTGCTAGTGCATATGTGTTTGAGGGTGCAACAACTGCTCAAAACAGAAAGTATGTGACAATCTATCAGGTGTCTGGTAGGTTCGTTGACGGTGAGGTTATCGTCAGAGACGGTCGTATTGTTGGTGAACTGGACGCTATCTTCTCGTATCAGTTCCAAGATACCAGATCAATGATTGGTAGGAACCCTGGTAACGCTGTTGTCTTCGGTGCAAACCTTTCACTTAATGATCAGTATGCTATTGACTGCTATAACGTAGATGTTGATCAGGCAAGTGGTCAGGACATTACTGGTTTCGGTTCTAACTTCGGTACAGAACTACGCCCTGGTGAAGTTATCCGTGTAACTGGTACTACTATCCAAGGTAATAACACACTACGTGTTAAGAGAATTAATCCTCAGCTGATTGATCAATCAGCCGCGAACTCTGCAACTGGTGTATCTACACCTATCTTTGACTATGCAAATCAGACTGCGAAACTAGATACGGGACTGACTAAGGGTACTATCCCTGATGGTGAGTATGCTAACGGTGTGGTTGTGAGAATGAGACCATACCTTAGCATGAAGGATTACCAGAACGGCGAACTCACGATTGACCTTCCATATCGTTCAATGCGATCTCTAGAAGATGAATCGTTCTTTGTCTACAGATCTTTTGTTAATAAGGTTGTTAGTAACGGTGACATCACTATTACTCTGCCTGAATCTGAAGCATTCGGATCGTTGGATGAAGGTGACTTCACTCTAACTGTTGCTGCACAGTCTGGATCTTCCTACACTGTCGGTCAAAACATTGACCTTGAAACAGCGAATGATAATCAAACCCTTACTGTAACGTTTGGTGCTGAGCGTCAGTCTATCTCTGTACAAGGTTTGTCTGGTGTTACTCAGGTTCACCTGAATGCTCTCGTATCTAAGAACACAGTATCACGTAAGGTGAAGACTGCATCTAAGATGCGTTGTATGAAAGTTATTAAGACTAACCAACAGAATGATACTCTGAAGTTCGGTCTTGCATATGGTCATCTGTATGGAACACGTATTGAAGACACGGAGATCTCCTTCGGTCTGAACGACGTATATAAAATCCATGCAGTATACGAATCAGAAACAGATGCCGATGCCCAAATTCCTTACGTTGTTTTGGACGAGGCAACCTTCTTCGACACTGGTTCTATCATTAGTGGTAGAACTTCTGGTGCCAGAGCGAGAGTTGTATCGTTTGTAAACTCAACGCTGCGTTTGTATAACGTATCAATCAATAACATTCCGTTCGTTCCTGGTGAAATCATCGATGGTTTCGATGATGACGGTGTTGCACTGACTGCTATTGTTGACGACGCTGACGGATCCGTAATCGTTGGATCCAGAAACATCACAAGTTCGTTTAAGTTGGATCCTGGTCAGGGTTCACATTTCTATGATGTTTCTAGAATAATCAGACAACCCAACTCTGCTCCTCCGACGAGGAAGTTGATGGTTGTATTTGATTACTTCCTCCATGAGCAGACTGGTGATTACTTCTCTGCACAATCTTATACAGGTATTCCTTTCAAGGAAATTCCTAACTACAAACTTGATGGTAACATCAACTTCCTGGTTGACTCTATTGACTTCAGACCTGGTGTTGGTGAACAGGCAGATGGTTCGGGTACCGTTGGTGCACCTTACTTTGTGAACTGTACATCTCTTGACTTTGATTCAAGAACGTTTGATACCTCTGGTGGTTCAGGTGGTTCGACGATCTTTGACATCATGAGAATCGAGACAGACTTCCGTGCTGACTACACCTGGTATCAGGGACGCATGGACCACATCTATCTTGGTCACAATAATAAAATTCTCGTTGCTCAAGGTAAACCTGGCGATGATCTTGTCCCACCCGACAAGGTTGAGAACGCCATGCTCTTGGCAACTATGGAACTCAAACCATATGTTTACGATCCTGAGCGTGACGTAATCATCAAACCTGAGCAGATCAAACGTTTCACCATGAAAGACATTGGTGATATTGAACGTCGTATCGGTCAGGTTGAATACTACACCTCACTATCTCTTCTTGAAGCACAGGCAGATTCCGCTAAGGTCTATGACGAAAATGGTTTCGACAGATTTAAGAATGGTTATGTTGTTGACGACTTCACCGACCACACTGTTGGTGACGTTCTGAGTGAGGACTATAAGTGCTCCCTTGACTTCAAAGAAGGCATCCTGCGTCCCTCTCACTACACAACTAACGTTGCACTTGAGTGGAATGAAACTGCTTCTAACAATGTAGTTAAGCATGAAGCAAACATCATCACACTTCCATTTAATGAAGTAAAGATTGTTGAACAACCCTACGCTTCTCGCCAAGAGAACGTTAACCCGTTCAACGTGTTCACCTTCATCGGTCGTATTGACTTGACCCCTGCATCAGATGATTGGATCGACACTAAACGTCTCCCTGCAAGAGTTGAGAACGTTGAAGGTGACTTCTCTGCTGTATCGAGAGACCTGAACGTTGACCAGAATGGTTTCGCTCCTATTCAGTGGAACTCCTGGCAAACTAACTGGACTGGTGAGACACAGATCTCTAGTTCCAGATTCCAGTCATCTTCTGGTACATATGGTATCGGTCGTCCTCAAGGTCGTGCTGGTCACGGTCAGCGTCGTCAAGGTCTGTTCTATCTCCACGAACGTCGTACTTATCGTGTTGTAAACAACCAGTCACGTCAAGGTATTAGAACTCGTGTTGTTCCTAGAATTGACCGTAAGTCTTTGGGTGACAGCATCCTGTCTCAGACAGCAGTGCCCTGGATCCGTTCTAGAAACGTTGGATACAAGGTTTCTCGTATGAAACCCAACACTCGTTTCTATGCATTCTTCGACAATGTAAACGTTAACACTTACATGTGTCCGAAGATTATCGAACTTGTTAAGTCTTCGACTGCTGATCCTACCACTAACGAGACTCCTTTCGTTGTTGGTGAAACTGTTATCGGTAGTATTTCTGGTGTACGTTTGAAGGTTGCTGAACCCAACGATGGTGGTCAGTTCAACCCCTACACAGGAACCGAATCATCTCTTCCTGAGTCTTATGCATCACAGACTGACATTCTGAACATCGACGTTACAGCGATGGCAGAAACCAAGAACCCTGACTTCTATGGAAACATCGCAGTTGGTGAAGTTCTGGTTGGTCAGACATCTGGTGCTCGTGCTGTTGTTAAGGATCGTCGTTTAATCTCCAACAACGTTGGTGAGATTGCTGGTTCACTCTTTATTCCTAACCCGAACGAAGATTCCAACCCACGTTTTGCTACAGGTACACGTACCTTCCGTTTCACTACAAACGAAGAAAACAGCAAGATGCCTGGTACAGTTGACTCCTCTGCTGAGACAACTTATGAAGCACGAGGCACACTGAACACAGTTCGTGAGAACATCCTTGCCGTTCGTAACGCTGAGATCGTTCGCGATACTGTTAGTGAGGATAGAGTTGTTACTACAACCAGAACTGAGACTAGACAGATTGGTTGGTATGACCCTCTTGCACAGTCCTTCATTCTGGATGAAGAAGGTGGTATGTTCATCAACTCTGTTGAGATCTTCTTCTCAACTAAAGATGGAAACATTCCTATCTCCATGCAGATCAGAACCATGGAAAATGGTTATCCTACTGGATCTATTCTTCCCTTCTCTGACGTTACCCTTAACCCAGATCAGGTAGAAACATCTGAGAACGCTGCGATTCCGACTAAGTTCACATTCCGTGCACCTGTTTATATCAAGCAATCTACAGAATATTGTTTCGTTCTGCTGTCTGACTCTAACGAGTATAAAGTTTGGATCTCCAGAATGGGTGACGTTGATGTAACTGGAACTAGAACGATTTCTGAACAACCCTATGCTGGTGTTCTGTTCAAATCTCAGAACGCATCTACCTGGACCGCTGACCAGTATGAAGACCTTAAGTTCGTAATGTATCGTTGCGACTTCACACCTTCTGCAGGTCTTGCAACATTCAACAACTGTCGCCTAGGTAAAGGTAATGGTGGTGTTCACAACTTGATTGAGAATCCTATCCTGACTCTGAAACCAAAACAGGTATTGACTCTGCCCGCAGGAAGTTATTCCTTCACAATCGGTGCAACCATTGAACAGGATCCTTCAGGTGCAAAAGGTACAGTTACCGAATGGGATACTACTGGATCAAGTCCGAAACTGACTATTACTGATATTGAAACTGGTCCTAGTGGACAAGGTTTCCAAGCAGGTTTCGTTCAGTCTGGTGGTTCTATCTACAACGTGCTGAAATCTTCACAGGCAACTGTGTCAATCACAACCTCTGTCGTTACTAACGGTCAGTTTGAAGTTGGTGATACTATTACTAACGGTGCAAATGCTGAAGCACTTGTTACCTCGTTTGATTCTGGTACAGGTGTTATCGAAGCAAACTATAACAAAGGCACATTCCTAGACAGCGATACTGTTACTAACGCTAATGGTGTTTCTGCAACTATCAATGCTGGTGGTGTTGTATATGGTGCTTCTTCTGATTCCAGAACTGGTTATCCAGAAGGCACGATTGCATATCAGGATTCTGATAGAGAAGTTCTTGTATACCATAAGAATCATGGTATGCACCAGAGAACAAACAACGTTGTTGTTGAGGGTATTGAGTCCGAGATTCCTCCTACAGTATTGACCTCAAGTCTTGCGGCTGATGCAACATCTATCAACGTACAAGATGCGTTGTCCTTCCATAACATCATCAACAATACTAACGTTGGACCTACAAACGTAGGTTACGTGAAGATTGGAGATGAGATTATTAAGTACAGTGCGATCTCTGCAACTGGTCAAACTATCACCGTTGCGTCTGATGGACGTGGTGCTGATGGAACCGCAGCTGTAGCACACGCCGCTGGTGAAAGAGTTCTTTGTTACAACCTGGATGGTATTCCTCTGGTTGAACTGAACAAGACACATACTTCTATCTCTTGCCCATGGTTGGATACTTACATGCTACACACTGATAGTGTTGCAACAAACGGTATTCGTGGCGGTGGTAAGTTTGTGTACGCAACACAGAACGTACAGTATGAAACTCTGACTCCTCAGATTGCGACTATGAATCTTCCAGAGACGGACATCCGTACTTTGGTAAATACTACGACTGCTACTTCTATCGGTGATGGTTCAACCAACATTGATCAGGCGTCGTTCATCAACACTGGTGACTTCTTAGAAGTTGTTCTGAACGATCAAAACTTCTTCACCTCCCCCAGAATGATTGCTGCTCAGATTAATGAGAACAACAAGATGGAAGGTGCGAAGTCGTTCACAATGCAAATTCAACTTGCAACTACTAACCCACACCTGACACCTGTTGTTGACCTTGATCGTTGTTCTTTGATTACAACTAGCAACCGTATCAACTATTGGCCTGGTGGTTCTGCCGCCATTCCTACACAGGCAGCGATTGACAGGACTGCCGACACTTCAACTGATCCTGTTGGTGACCAGAATGATGCTGTTTACTGCACACGTCTTGCCCGTCTGGCAAACGAGTCACGTTCCTTGAGACTTGCGTTCCAGATCACAAGAAATGCAGATGCAGAAATCTATCCTTATTATAAGGTATTTACTTTCGGCGCTTCTACTAGACCAGAAGATGTCGATTGGACACCGTTCCCCGAGAACATTAATTATGACAGCACACCTTCTGAAGAACTCCTTTGGAAAGACTTTGAATATGAAGTCAAAGGTCTTAACTTCAACGCCTTCCAAATCAAGTTGGTTATGAAGTCTAAGAACCAGGCGTCAGTTCCATTGATTGCTGATCTCAGAGCAACCGCATTGGCAACTTAAAGCTATAGCTGTTCTTCTGAACCCTTACAGTGTTATTCTAATTAAATTATTGTATTATGTCAAGTCTTGACCCAAAAGCCGAAGGTTGGATCCCCGTCGATGGACATGAAGGTCTGTGGCGGGACCCAATCACAAATGCTATCGTCAATACCAATAGGTCAGAGTACGATAAATATATGGAAGCACATCGTACTCGTGCTAAGAAGGACGCCTCCCTGGAGTCTTTACAAACCGAGGTCAATGATCTAAAATCAGACCTGGGTGACATCAAAGACCTTCTATTGAACTTTATTAAGGAGAACAAACAATGACAGCTGAAGTGACCGAAACTATGGATCAAGATAAACTTCTTGGTCAGTTCCGCGACCGTTATCAAGCACTTATTAACCAAAACAAAGAGCTTACCCAACAGATTAAAAACAATGAAGCACAAGCACTCAAACTGCTTGGCGCTATTGAAACTCTCGAATATCTCAATCCTACTGAAGAAGAGGAAGAGGCACCCGCCGAGTGACATAAATAAGTCTGTATGGTACGTCCTACCCACTGGCACAGCGTATAACAGATGGCAAACAGAATACAATTAAGACGTGATGGTGCCCAGCAGTGGGCTAACGTTAACCCGATCCTTGCTCAAGGCGAAATTGGTATCGAGATCGATACTTCGCGTATTAAGATCGGAGATGGTGTTACTCCGTGGAACTCTCTGAAATATGAGAGACCTATTGAAACGGAATCAAACACTGCAAACACACTCGTCAAGCGTGATGCTGACGGTAACTTTGCAGCGGGTGCTATCACGGCGTCCCTCATCGGTAACTCAGCGACAGCAACCCGACTGGCAAACACTCGATCTATCACCCTTGCTGGTGATATGTCGGGTTCTGCGTCGTTTGATGGTTCTGCAAACGTAAACATTACGGCAGAACTGAACTACGTTACCTCACTGCCGCACTACGATGCGAGCAATCTATCAGCAACGGGTACATACACTCAGTTGGTGATCGACTCTCGTGGTCGTATTATTAACGCTGCAAACCCAACCAGTCTGTCACAGTTTGGTATTACCGACGCTCAACCGTTGGATGCTGACCTGAGTTCGCTTGCGAACATGACAGGTTTCGGTCTGATCTCTAGATCTGCTGCTGGTACACTGACTAACCGTCAGATCACGGGTGCTGCTGCACGTATTCTGGTAAGCAATGGTACAGCACAGAATAACAATCCTCTGATTGACCTTGCTGATACTCCTGTTGTTGTCGGACAATATAACCCGAACAGCAACCTTGACCCCTCTAAGATCTCTATTGCTGGTAACGGTAATGAGACTGTCAACGCTACACAAATTACAGTTGACCGTTATGGTCGTCTGACTCAAGCATTAACTATCCCTATTGCTACTGCAACTGAGGGATCCGTTTACCCTGCATACGATAACTCTACTGCATACAGTAGATTTGCTATCGTTGAGGCATCTAACGCTAAGGTATATCAAGCAGCAATCCGTGACATCGGTGCTGGTCTTGGCGAACCATCTCACACAGACACATCTGATGCTGGTGGTTGGAGATACCTCTGGTCTGCACAGGTAGAGCAAAAAGGTCTTGCATCCTTTGCTCAAGAAGATTTTGACGTTACTGTTTGGGATGGGACCAACGGCACTATTGGTGGTCATGTAACGATTGCCGAGAATGCAATCGAAAACTCACAACTGCAATCTGCTGGTAAACTGATCTTTACTGACCAGAATGCAACAGAAGAATTCATCCTTGATAAGGAACGTACAACTGACAATGCCTATCACGGCATCACTAAAGTAAATCATGTCAATATTAATAACCGCACTGGTGGTTCTGTTTTCAGAGTTGTTGGCTACGATACTTCTGAGTATCCCTTCCAACCTTCCATCCTGTCGCAGGGTAATTCTTATCCCGCTGTTGCTGCTGATGACAGTAACGGCAATGGGAGTGCCACAAGTGGTTCAAGTTTCACTGGCGCTGTTGACATTAATCTTGACACTACCCTTTCTGGTAATCTTACCCTCGACGTTACAAAAACAGACCAGTTCATAAAACGTACTAGCGGCAACGTTGAGTTTGCTCTTGAAGTCAATGAAGCGGCAAACCGCTCCATGGACATCAACGTTACTAACGCTGGTTCTGGTGATGCCACTCTGAACATTACTTCAGATCAAGACATCACTATTAACGTGACTGACGTTGACCACAGAGTCAACATTGAAGATTTCCACATTCAGGACAACGTTATCTCTACAACCAATGCCACCATGGTGTTGGATCCTAATGATGACGATGACCTCACTGGTACTGTTCGTATTCGTGGTGACCTGACCGTTGATGGTGTAACAACCACTGTCAACTCAACTGTGGTGACTATCCAAGACCCCATCATGACACTGGGTGGTGAGGATACTCTTACAACAGATGACAATAAGGACCGTGGTATTGAATTTAGGTATTATGATTCACAAGAACGATTCGGATTCTATGGTTGGGACGAGGATTACGCGGACTCTAACATATGGCCTGATACTGGCGGGTTTAGGTTCCTCTACAACGCCACTAACTCCTCTGAAGTTTACTCTGGCACTGACGCTCCTATCATTGCTGGTAACCTCAGACTAACTACAAATACCTCTTCCACTTGGAAGACACCTACAACTGGTACCTTGGTGGTTACTGGTGGTACAGGTATTTCTGAAAACCTTAACGTTGGTGGTACTACACACCTCCTCGGTAATGTTGAGATCGACGGCACAGTTGACATTGATGCTAACTTCGCTGTCAGAAATAACACTACTGACAAGTTTACTGTCGAGAGTGCAACTGGTAACACAGTTATCGAAGGTACGGTAGACATCCAACTTGAGACTGAGATTACTGATAATCTCATCATCACCGCAGACAATAAAGAATTTAAGATCCGCACTGCCAGCAGTGTAGATAAGTTTGTGGTTGATACTGATAACGGTAATACTGTTATTCAGGGAACTCTAAATGTTGTCAACCCTGTTGACTTCGATTCAACTCTTAATGTTGATAGTGATGTAACCTTCAACGCAACACTCGATGTTGATGATGATGCTACATTCCACAATGACATCACACTTGATACTGGTGGTAAGTTCTTTACAATCACCAACGGTATCGATCAAACATTCCGCATTACTTCGCAGAATGGTAATACAGATATTGAGGGCACACTAAATGTCGGTGGTTTCAATACTCTGGAACGTACTAACAATATTGTTGTTGACGCTACAACTTCTGAGTCTGCCATTACTCTTACTACTGATGGTAACTCTACCTTTGCTGGTGGTGTAAACATCGAAAAGGATGTTCGTATCGCTACGGACCTCTATGTCTCAGATCGTATTGTAGTTAAGGATGCTGGCACTGCTCGCTCACGTCCTTCTCTGCTCAACAACGTTGACATTAAGTATCATTCATACCTCGGTGCTTCTAACGCTCAGAATGCAGCGTTCGCAGATGATCCATCTTCCAACCTGAGAGTTGCAGGTGGTGCAGGTATCGTTCAAGACCTTCACATTGGTGACGATTTATACATCGGTAAGGTCGCTACAAATGATAACGTAGAGTTTAGCGTACTTGGAGAAAATGGTAACACCACTATCGGTCGCGTGGGTCAGGGTACTGCCTCTGCTGGTACTCTCACTGTTCATGGTGACGCTACCTTTAATCGTGAAGTTAATATTACTGGTGCTCTCACAACTATCGGTGATGCAAATACTGACGTTCTAACTGTCAACGCAGTATCCACATTTACTGACGACGTAACTGTCAACAACAACTTGGAAGTTGATGGTAACGTTATTGTTAACCAAAACCTAACTGTTCACGGTACAACTACTACTGTTAATTCTACCGTCGTAACATTAGATGATCCTATCATTACCCTTGGTGGTGACACCGCTCCTGGGTCTAACGATGGCAAGGACCGTGGTGTTGAGTTTAGATATTATGATGGTTCTGCAAAACTAGGATTCTTTGGTTGGGATGAAAACGCATCTCGTTATGCGTTCTACCACAACGCTACTAACACTGGTGAAGTGTTCAGTGGTAATCGTTCTGGTGTTGACGCTGGATCACTCAAACTATTCGATACTACAAATGCAACCAACTCTGGTTCTGGAACCCTCATCGTTGGCGGTGGTGCTGGTATTGGACTTGACCTTTTTGTTGGTGATGATCTTGTCGTTGCTGATGCTGGTTCGTTTGGTGGAAATGTAGGAATTACAGGTACACTCGATGTTACATCTGACTTTGCTGTTAATAGCACTAAGTTTACCGTTGCTTCTGCAACTGGGAACACGGTCATCCAAGGTACGGTCCAGGTAGACGGTAATGCTACCATTGGTAACCAGTCCTCTGACAGTCATACTGTTACAGGTACCGTAACCTTTAACCAGGCAATCACATCCACAGACATCACTGCTGATCAAATTCAGATTGGTGTTGCTGCTTCAAACGAAATTGATACCACTGCTGGTAATCTGATTCTGGATTCCGCAGGTGGCACCGTTAATATCACAGACAATGCTGACGTAGACGGTAACCTCAATGTTGATGGCAATACACAGATTGATGGAACACTCACAGTTGATGGCAACACGACTATCGGTAATGCTGCTGGGGATGCTCACAGTGTCACGGGTACTGTCACCTTCAACCAAGCGATTACTTCCACCGACATCACGGCGGACAACATCAAGATCGGCGTTGATGGTGCTACCGAAATCTCCACCACCTCAGGTAACCTGATTCTTGATTCACAAGGTGGTAAGGTTCACATCACAGATAACGCTGAGGTTGATGGTTCCCTTCAGGTAGATGGTTCAGTCACATTAGGTGATAACAATATTGACACTCTAACTGTCAATGCTACATCTACATTCAATGCTGCAATTACATCTACAGACATCACCGCTGATAACATTCAGATTGGTGTTTCTGGTTCTGGTGAAATTGATACCTCAACTGGTAACCTGACTCTTGATTCTGCCACTGGCGAAACACTTCTCGATGACAACGTAACTGTTTCAGGTACACTTGACATCGGTGGACAAACAATTATTACCGACGGACTGACTCTCAACGCTGCTAATGAAGCACTGTTGATTCAGAACGGTTCTGGTGTCACTAAGTTTTCAGTTGACTCTGATAATGGTAACACTGACATCCAAGGAACACTTGATGTAAACGGTGCAACTGAATTAACAAATACACTGCACGTTACACAAGGTGTTGACTTTGATTCAACCCTCAACGTTGATGGCATTACCACACTAACCGATGCAACTGATGCATCAACTGGTGGTAGTTTTTCTGCCTCTGGTGCATTGCAACTGACTGGTGGTGCTTCCATCACTAAGGACTTGGCAATCGGTTCAGACATCAAAGTCTATGGTAATCAAACCATTGTCGGTACAACCACTCTGCAAAATAACGTTACTGCACAAGAAAGATTAGATCTTACTAAGAACGAGAATCCTAGCAATCTTGCAGCAAATGCTCCGTTGATGATTCCTAACGGTGGTGCAACCATCGCTGAGGATGTATTCATCGGTCAAGTCTTGACCATGGGTCCAAACAATGCTGGTAGCATTGTATTGAACGGTACCACAGGTAACGCTACTATTGCGGGTACTTTGGGTATCACTGGAATCACCACTGCTAGTGTTATTAACGCATCTACTGTTAATACATCTGCATCTATCGGCGTCGGTGGTTCGCTGATTATCAACACTGACAAGTTTACCGTCCAGGGTTCTACTGGTAATACAGATATTGCTGGTACACTCGATGTTGCTGGTAGAGTTATCATTGACGATACTCTAAATGTAACTCAGGGCGTTGATCTTGACAGCACACTCAACGTTGACGGTGCTGCTACATTTAATAATACTATTACTCAGAACAGCACATCTCTATTCAGAGATAACGTTGTTCTCCGTGGTGCAAGCAAAACTCTGCAACTCCAGAATGGTTCTGGAACTACAAAGGTTGAGTTGCAGTCTACTTCTGGTAACATCACAGCAGGTGGTCTTACAACTACCAACTCACTTGAGGTTGTAACCAACACCACTATCGGTGGAACACTGGGTGTCACAGGACAGATTACAGGTAATGTAACTGGTGACCTGACTGGTACCGCAGATAAGGGTAACCTGATTGACGTTACTGATACCACAACTTCAAACCTTACATACTTCCCAACGTTCGTTTCTACAAACGGTGGTTACACTGAGATCCGTACTGACTCCACCAACCTCACATACAATCCGTCTACTAACAGACTGACTGTTGCCAACTTCCGTTCTACTACGGACTTTGAGGTTCAAGGTAACTTGACCATTACTGGTGCTCTTACCTTCGGTCAATCTCAGGTTGGTTCTATCGCGAACCACGATACGGATGCTCTTGCAGAAGGAACATCAAATCTTTACTTTACTGACGAAAGAGTAGATGATCGCGTTGCTGCTCTTATCAGCGGCGGTACAGGTATCACTGCAACCTACAACGATGCAGGCGATCTCCTTACCCTGAGTGCCACTCAGAGCGACATTAACACAGATAACATCACAGAGGGTAGTTCTAACCTATTTACGACTGCTGCTCGTACCAGATCGCATTTCACATACGGTAATGGTATTCAGCATAACAGTGGTACTCTGTCAGTTACACAGTCGGATATTAACACTGATAACCTTACTGAGGGTTCCACAAATGTCTTCTTTACCAATAGCCGCACTCGCGGTGCACTGTCTGCTAGTGGTGATCTCGGTTACAACGCTTCTACTGGTGTCTTCTCCTTCACTGAGCGTACTGACGCTGAGGTAAATGGACTTGCTGATACTCGTATCGCACTGCAAGTTGGTGCAAACCTTGACCTGAGCAGTAAGTCCACTGCTGATCTGGCAGAGGATTCAAACCTTTACTACACTAACGCTCGTGCTGATGCTCGCATCGCACTTCAAGTTGGTGCGAACCTTGACCTTAGTAACCAGTCTACTAGCGATCTGTCTGAGGGAACTAACCTCTACTACACGGATGCTCGTGCTGACGCTCGTATTGCCAATGCTGCAGGTGACTATGCAACTGCAGCACAGGGTGCACTTGCTGCTTCTGCTACACAACCAGGTGATCTGGCAACTGTAGCAACCAGTGGATCTTACAATGATCTGTCTAACTTGCCTACGCTCTTCTCTGGAGCATATGCAGATCTGACTGGCAAACCCACTCTGGGTTCTGCTGCTGCTACTGACAGCACTGCATATGCAACTGCTGCACAGGGTACAAAGGCAGACGCCAATGACACTGACATTGATGACATCTACACCGCTCTCAACGCGATTGGTAATGACGCTTCCGTCACAACTGTGGCACAACTCAAGGCAGCACTTGCCGCTCTCACACGCTGATAACCCATGGCAATTCCAACAACTAAGGCAGAATTTAAGGAGTATTGTCTCCGTAGACTGGGTAAACCAGTCTTGGAGATTAATGTCTCAGATGATCAGTGTGATGATGCCATTGACTACGCTGTTCAAAAATTCCAGCAATACCACTACGATGGTGCTGAAAGAGTATATCTAAAGCACGAACTAACTGCTGACGACCTCACTAATGCTAAAGCTGATACGTCAAGTAATGCAGTAGATGGTACTACCGTATGGAAAGAACAAAATAATTATCTGTCAGTCCCAGAACATATCACTGCTATTGAAGGACTCTTTGCGTTTACTGATAAGGGTACTCGTAATATGTTCGACATTCGTTATCAGATGAGATTGAATGATCTGTATGACTTTACGTCTACACAGTTCTATCATTACTACATGATTCAACAACATCTTGAAACGATTGATTTTATCTTGGAAGGTATGAAACCTGTTCGCTATCAGCAGGTGCAAGATAAACTACACATTGATTTTGACTGGGGTATTGATGCTCTGGAAGGTCAGTTTATTGTTATCAAATGTTGGAGAGCACTTGATCCTAATACATGGACTGAGATCTATAATCAGATGTGGTTGAAGGATTACGCCACTGCCAAGATTAAAAAGCAATGGGGTCAAAACCTCACAAAATTCCAAGGAGTGCAGATGCCTGGTGGTGTCACTCTCAATGGTGAGATGATTTACAACGATGCTGTGGAAGAGTTGAAAGTTCTTGACGAACAACTCCGCACTACCTGGGAAACTCCACCCCTAGACATGATAGGTTAATATGGCACTCAATCCACATTTCACACAAGGTACCGCTGGAGAACAAGGTCTAGTCGAAGATCTTGTCATCGAACAGATCAAGATGTTTGGCAAGGATGTGTACTACATTCCTCGCACACTTGTGAATGAGGATACAGTTTTTGGTGAGGACAGTTTGTCTTCATTTAACGGTGCACATTTAATCGAAGCATATATTGAGGACGCTGGTGGTTTCCGTGGAGACGGAGATGTATTCAGTAAGTTTGGTGTTCGTATATCTGATCAAGTAACGTTTATCATTTCCCGTTCTAGATTCACTGCTGCTGTAGATGACAACGCAACATTGATTGTTGAGGGAAGACCGAACGAGGGAGATCTTGTATATCTTCCACTGGCAAATAAAATCTTTGAGATCCAGTATGTAGAACATGAAGTTCCGTTCTATCAACTGGGTCAGAACTATGTTTGGGGTCTGCGTTGTGAGCTCTTCGAGTACAGCGACGAGGACATCGACACAGGTGTGGCAGCAGTGGATGCTATCGAGACTACGTTCGCGAATGCTATTGCTGTCATCATGGCAGAGACACCTACGCCTGGGACATTCCAGGTTGGTGAGATTATCACTGGTGGTACAACCAATACCGATGCAGAAGTTAAGTCCTGGGACCCTGCTACACGCACATTGCAGGTCTTCAACCGCACTGGTAGATTTTCCTCAGGTGAGACTATCACTGGTCAAACCAGCGGTGCAGTTGCGACAACCGAGCAGTACAATACGATAAATAATGTGAATAGTGAATTCGATCAAAACTTTGCAATCGAGACTGTCGCTGATGGCATCATCGATTTCACTGAGGGTAACCCCTTCGGTGAGTTTGGCAATAAAGGAAGTACAATCTAATGCTAGGAACATATACATATCACGAAATTATTAGAAAGACTGTCGTAGGATTCGGCACCCTTTTTAATAATATTGAAGTGCGCCGCACTAAGGGTTCAAAGACAGAGGTTATGAAGGTACCTCTTGCTTATGGTCCTAAGCAAAAATTCTTGGCACGTTTGCGTCAAGTAGGTGACCTTTCTCAGAAGGATGCAACGCAGATCACTCTGCCACGTATTGCTTTTGAGATGCAAGGTATCTCATATGATCCTACAAGAAAGGTATCTCCCACACAATACATCAGGCACACAACAGGTGACACCACTAACAAGGGTTTCATGCCTGTGCCATATAACATCAATTTTGAATTAGCAATCCTTGCTAAGAATCAGGATGATGCTCTGCAGATTATCGAGCAAATCCTACCCTTCTTTCAACCATCATTCAATATAACCCTGAATCTTGTTCCTGCTCTAGGAGAGAAGAAAGATTATCCAGTCACATTGACATCTGTAGATTATGATGACGTATATGAGGGTGACTACGACACACGTCGTACATTGGTGTATACCCTGCAATTTGTAGCGAAGACATATCTTTACGGTCCTGTTGCTGATAAATCCACTGAGATTATCACCAAGGCAATCGTGGACTATGCTACCGATTCCAAGACAACTGCAGCAAGAGAAGTCAGGTATCAGGTCACTCCCGATCCTGTCGATGCTGATCCAGATGATGATTTTGGATTCAATGAACTCTTTAGTGAATTTACAGATGGAAAGTCAAGAAACCCCACAACAGGAAACGACGAGTAAATACGAGGGCATCGAGGAAGCACTCGATGTCGATAGTGATATTGTCCCTGCTGCTCCTAAAGCAGAGATAGTGAACTCTGCTGCCACCAAAGATCAATTAAAGAAAGACTATGAGTACACTCGTGGTAACTTGTATTCTTTGATTGAGAAAGGACAAGAGGCAGTTGACGGTATTCTTGAACTAGCACAGGAGTCTGATCAACCCCGTGCATATGAGGTTGCTGGTCAGTTGATTAAGCACGTTGGTGATGTTGCTGACAAACTGGTTGACCTACAGAAGAAGGTCAATGACATTGAGGCACCTACCAAATCTAAAGAGATCAATACAACAAACAACACAATGTTTGTTGGTTCCACTGCTGACCTTGCTAAATTCCTAAAGCAGCAGAAGGATAAATAGTAAAAGCACAATCGTAACTATACCGATGGATAGAGTAAGAGTATTGGCAACTGAGGTCACCCTTAGTTCCGCAACCAACTTGAGTAAGGCAACTGCCGTGCGTGTCGTTAATGACACGAATGCTACTATTGTTCTGGTCTTAGATGATGCTGCTGTTGTCTCTGCCCGTGGTGATGGTACTAAGTATGTTGCGTTGGGATCTCGTAACGCTTCGATTAGATCTGGTGAGTCCGTCTACATAGAGAAGGACGCTCTGGAGACAATCGATGGTTCAGGTCTTAAATGCACAAAAGTCGCAAGACAGTAAATGCCCGCCGTCTCCAAAAAACAACAACGATTCTTCGGGATGGTTAGGGCGACTCAGAAAGGGGAAATGGAAAACCCCTCGCCTGAGATTTCCAAAGCTGCCGCCACCACCAGCGTGTCCAGCGTAAAGAAATTCGCCAAAACAAAACACAAAGGTCTACCAGAGAAAAAAATGAAAAAAGAAGATTACAAATATCCTCTTTATGCTCCTTATAAAAAGGTGGATGAATTTCATGCCAACAAAAAACCGTTGGGTGAAGAGGAGTATGATCATTATCGTGATAGACAACTAGAGCGTGGTACTTGGAGATCTGCTAGTAGTAACAAACCTAGTTCTGGTGGAAATCAACCAAGAAAAAAGAATACCAGTGGTATGTCCGCACTTGATTATGTAAAGAAATCAATCGAAGCCAAGTATGGCAAGGGTGCGATCATGGACGTTAAGAAAACAAAGAAAGAAGAAGTACAACTAGAAGCAAAGGTTGATGCTGGTAAGTCTCCTGAGAAGAAAGAGGCAGACAGAAACCTTCGCAAGTTCGGTGTCAAAGGTAATGAAATGGCACACGGCAAACTGAGGAGATCTCTCCACAGAATGAACCGTGGCGATAAGAAAGTCAAAGGTGACAAGAGTCAGTACGTTGAGACTGAAGGGTATGCACCTGGTGATGTAGACAAGAAATTGAAGACTGATAGGGACATGTTTAACGTTCCTAAAGGTGAGCAGGATGCAGCAAAGAAAAGATTGCTTGCCAAAGCTGCAGCAAAACGTGCTAAGATAAAGAAGGAATCCGTAGACCTTACAGAACGTGGGGACTATTGGCATCCCGATCCTGAGAAGGATCGTAAGTTGGGTGGTCCTGGTGCCAACCAACGTGCTCGCGAGGATCGTGGGTCTTCAACTCCTAAAAAGGAGGATCCTAAAAAACTGCGTAAGGGTGAGTCTTATATGGACTATGCCAAACGTCAGAAGGGTTACACTCCTCCTAAGAAGAAAGAAGGTCTGCGTGATAGGATCAAGCGTAAGCTTGGTATGAAAAAAGAAGGCACCATCACCTACAAAGATTTCATCGCTGAAGGCAACCGTACTGGTCGCATGATGCAGAAGTCTAAGACTCAGGTTACTGGACACATCAGTGCTGATCGTGGTTCTGATGAGAAGAAAAACCGTAAGGGTCGTAAAGCTCTTGAGAAAGATCTCAAAAAACATGGGATCGGACACAAGAAGGGTGTAGGTGAGTACAAGTATGACAGTGGCGAAACTGGCCGTGAAGTTTCCTATCAGACCTCAAAACCTGATAAGATGTCTAAACGGCGTTTTGGTAAAGTTATGCGCCGTCTTGGACGCAAGCATGGACAAGAATCCGTAATTACTAAAGATAAAGACAAGTCTGCTAAACTTCACTACACTGAGAAGGGCAGTAAGGCGAAGTCTGACTCCATTGGTAAAACAAAACCAGGTAAGCACCCCAAAGGTTACGGTGAAACATCTGGAACTAAAGCAAGGGGTGGTAAACTACCCAAGAAAACTAGCAAGGGAGCGTATCATTATGGCTGAGCAGAAGACTGATCCAAAAGACGGTCGTCAGGTTTGGTATTGTGCATACTGTGGACTCACTGCACCGCAAGGTCACTGGAGACCCCGTGCCTATATTGAAAAACACGAAGAAAACTGCCCGAAAAAACCATGAAATCATTCTCTCAATTCTTCGGTGAAGGAGTTAGTTGTCCCGAAGGTACAAAATGGTGCACTAAGTGTGCTAAGTGCTTAGAGGTTCCTTGTCAAGATAAGGAAATGAAGGAGGCAGCTGGTTCTTCAGCGGCAGAAGATAGGAGAGACAAACAACTACAGAAGAGGCAACTGATGCTTAACCGTCAGAAGTTGCAACTTCAAATGAAAAAGGTTGCGAAAGCAAAACAGACTGACATGTATCTCCAAACAGAGGGTGCTGCATGGACAAAGAAGTCTGGAAAAAACAGTGAAGGTGGACTCAATGAAAAGGGACGAAAGAGCTACGAGGCAGAAAATCCAGGAAGCGATCTTAAGAGACCTTCAAAGAAAGTTGGGAACCCTCGTA
>CEVB01033228.1_pt1 | contig 43282 bp, 57 predicted proteins | sample 531381 | NCBI WGS metagenome assembly CEVB01 (sample SAMEA2622763, study PRJEB7988) | marine metagenome | biome: marine biome (ENVO:00000447); feature: surface water layer (ENVO:00002042); material: "saline water (ENVO:00002010), including plankton (ENVO:xxxxxxxx)" | depth 5 m | reverse complement strand
CCTTAATCGACAAGATTGATATTGACCCACAGAAAACCTGCTGCTTTCCAGTACCACTGCTGAATGGGTCGGAAGATAGCTTTGATATTATAGATGGACCAACCAATACTGAAAAGTCGTGGTAGCCCTTCTCTAGAAATACGGATCTAGCTTTGTGGTGCCAACGAAACCTGCTTTCAAAAGCAACAGGTAATGGGTCTTGAAATCTTCTGGATGCAACAGAACGAACCTCTGTTCCCGGCTGATACGTACCATCAATGTATAAACGATTTACGTAGTAGTCTCCGATATAAGTCTTTCTGCTTTCATCAGAGTTACTCGTAGATCCCTTCTCATGTTTAAAGACACCGTTTCCAGCAAAAAATCCTTGATAAGTGACATAAACTATTGAGTTCCAAGGGATGAAAACATTCGCAGATAAAGAATAAGAGGGAGTCAAATACCTTTTTCTTACTCTGATTCTAGTGCTTTGTGTTTCTGGAGCATACTCAGACTCCGTAGAATCTGAGTCTTGTGTAAACTGAGACGGGTGATACCTGTCTGGAAAGTTAAAGCCATAGAAGTATCCGCGAGCAAACGCACCAGCACGAAAATGCTCTGACTTAAAGGTATTATTAGCGTCCTCATCAATGTTTTTTAATGTAAGCCCTCCGTTTAGCGCTTCAAAAGTAGAAACGTCACCATCTAGGTCACTAATCGCGGATGTAGGATTATATAAAGCTTGCTGGTAGATTTCTTCAATATCAACTTTGCTTGTTGATGGATTGAATGTTGGTTTGATTTCGGGCACCTGAAACCTCTTTACTGATACTGTATCAAGCTTGAAGTAGTTTCTAAGACACTTCCAGAGTCTGGATCTTTAAAAGCAATAATATTTGTACTGCCTCCATTTGTCTGCACTAACTGTCCAAGTCCGTAGCTCATCTCAAGAACTACACCACCAACCTCATCAATAAATGCTCCAACAGCATCAGCAAGCCCGCTTGTGGCCGCTCCCGGCACGATGTAGTCCCACCTATCCAAGCCACCCACAACCATCCAACCGAAGTAAGACGTACCATCTAAAGCCATATTTCTAAGCTCAAAGTTTATTCCTTGAGCATCACAAAGTCTTTTAATAAAGTCGTTGTTTACTTTGATTACGTCTGTATATGAATGCGTAATACCTAAGTGTGCTGTACCAAGTTGACCTGTTTTCGCATGAGTACCTGTAGTTACCTCACAAGCACTAGCACCAACCATATGATCCGGTGACCAGCAAATAACACGCTCTGATTTTATGCTTGGCCTTAAAAGATATACAACGCCCGTCCAAAACCTGTGGCCACCAAGCCACCTCTTAAACTTGGAGGGACTGATGGCAGTGTTGTTATCCAATGAGTGGGCTATGTTGATGTCTGTCTGATAAAAAAGAGAGTAGCCATTACCATTGTTTGGAATGTTTAGAAGTCTGCTTCCAAAGTCTGACCTATACGACCTGCTAGAAGCATAGTCTCCAATACCAAGATAGTCGTCAGTATCATGACCTGAAGTAATGGTAGACGGGTCGGCATCTACAAGTTGCCTAGAAGAACAGTGTGTATTGATCTTTGCCCACCTACGACGTTCTTCTCTATGGAAAGTAGAAGAGTGATCGTTAATCAGAGGGTCAGATCCCGGTGGAGTTACACCCCAGTATGGTCCATAAACTGTTTCTGGAAACTCAATATGCTGGTCAATGGTTGCGCCTTGAAGGTGATCAACACGCTCATTCATTGAAAAGTTTCTAGCGCAATAGATTACTGAATCATTCAAGCAGTCTGGACCAAGGGCACCTCTAGAAACATTATCAACGTCCATTGCATTTGCTTCCTGTGCTACAGAAGCATGAACTTTGTTGATACTTAAACTAGAGGTCTTTTCTCCAGATTCTGGGTAGTCGGGCATTACTAATCTCCAAGCATCTTCCCTCTTGGGAAGCGGATTACATAAACTCTAGAGTTAACAATTGCTGTACCTAGATTCTCTTGGTTTTTACCTGAAGATCCGTACATCATTTCTTTTGTATCGTAAAACTCGTAAATGTTTCTTTCTGTTGATGGTCCTTGTGCAGCCACAGGAGTAATCGTGTGTGTTCCAGCGTTAATCATGTGAACAGATTGACTTGATGTAACGATGCCCTTTTCTCTAGAACCAGCCCCAAATACCATTTCTGGTCCGTTTGTACCTACGTTAGTTCCGGGTCCAGAACCGTCTACAATAAATCCATCTAGCTTAAGGCCAAGCTTAATCCTGATTCTTACGTCGTCAGAATAAAAATCACCCCCTACAAACTGAACGCTACCGGGTGCTGGGGTGTCAGACGCCTCTTCAAACTGTTCGTCTGTTGTTAGACCAAATCCTCCAGACTCTCCAGCCTCAAGAGCACTTTCTCCAATAATATTATTAGTGTTTTCGCTTTCAGAACTAAGTCGATATGCCCAAGTAGAGTATCCAATAAGAACCAACTCTGGGGATGTGGCAGTCCAGCTTAGGCGCAAGTCTCCATCCCAGACCTCTTGGAAGCCCTTTAGGTAAGGTATCTTCCATGGCTTGTACCCTTCTACAGCGCTTGCGTTTTCATACTTTAAAAAGGGTCCGTCTCTGTTACCTCTTCCTGCTCCGATATAGCTATGTATTTGTTTTTGTAGAACGCTTACACCGGCACCCTTTTTGGCTAAGTTTGAGTAGTCCATTCCAGACTGTTCTTGAGATAAGAACTGCCAAGATGTGGCGTTATCAACGATCTGCTTTGCAGATACCCATTCTTGTGAGAGTTTTTCTGGGTCTATGACATCGCCCTGAAAGTTTCCTTTTGGTTTAAAAATAGGCATCTATTTCTCGTACAATGCAGGACTTCTAGACCCGGCAGTTGAGGTTTGTGGTCCATATGCATCAATGCTTAAGATTGACATAGGCTCAGATATAGAAGAAGCAGATAGCTCTAAACTGAACACTGTGCATGAAGGAACGTCTACAGCTAGCCTATGTGTATATGTCCTACTCTTTCTATAAACAGAAGAGTCTGAACCATATGATCCAACCTCTGTGTTTTCTGTTTCTGACTCAAGGTGTGGCTGGCTACCACCATATACATCAATGCCATTGTTTTCTGGATGAACCAAAGAGATCTCTAAATCATTTGCTAATGGTGAATCGTAATCCCAATCAGCAAAAGTTCTTACAGTAGCAATCCTTGAGCATCGCTCTACCATTGTAAATACAGAGTCTGCTGCCCTCTGAGATATATGGAAGCCGGGACCAAAATCCTCAAAGTTACTCCACCCTGTTTTATAGGTGGCAATGAGTTCTGATCCGGGGTTGTAGTTGGCGTACCCATTTCCGTACACATAGATAGTGTTTGTTGGAAGAGTATCTATTGTGCTTTCGTCAATAGGTGGAATGTCTGCGCTCGTAGGAGAAAGTGTTGTTGGTGTTTCAACTCGACCATCACCCCTAAGACCAGTGATTCCCCTCCAAGACCCAGCAACCAAGTTGAGGTCACCAATCTGCTCTACTGCATTCATTACTAAGTCTTGCCTGAGCCTCCATCCTCTATTGATGTAGTCCCAAACAAACTGTAAGTCTGGCTTTGATGAGTCTTTATATGGAAGGCAAAATACCATTTCTTTATTGGTTTTGTTTACCCAAGAAACACCAAATCGCTCTGCTTCGTTATTTACTTTTGATAACCGAGACCTAATAGTTGCCCCGATATCAATAACTCCACCACCCTCTTCAGGGTTTAGCATCCAGAACGTACCGTTTCCGTACCAAACTACCTGACCGTCTGGAGACGATTGAGAAAGGTTTGGCCCGGAACAACCAGCGATAGTGCTAATGGTTCCAAACGTCCACCCCTCTGTTCCCGGCTGAGCATAAGATCCTGCAATATAATGTGTGGCAGATTCTTTAAATACCAGCATTGCCTGCTTTCCATTGAAGCTTGTAGACAGTGCTCCTGTGATACCCCCAGTTTCAGGAAATACATCGCGCCAGTGGCTGTGTAGAAAGCTTTCTGGTATTGACCCAGTGGTTGTACCCTGCTCACTCCACCAGACCCTTGCTGGATATTGTTCTGTCCTCATGACAAACATCGAGCCACTAAAGAACTTCATAAAGAAGAAACCGATCGGCACGCTCCTTCTGTGATCCCATTCTGAACCAAGTTCAGAGTCTGGAATGTCGTCCATGTATTCAGTAGCAGAGTTGTTTGGAATCCTATGTAAGAAACGAAGCCTACCAACATCACCCGGAGGTAGTGATGCCAAGTTCATAGTTCTTATTAATACTCTAGCTACAGTCCCTACTGGTCCTTTTGGAACATCACAAATCCAAAAACGTCTCTTTAGAAACTGCAAACCAAACTTTGCAGCTAGTGATCCTGCTGGTGGAACCATAAAGTTTATGTTTACTCTATTACTTTTTTCAGAAGTTACTGAGTAAGCACCATCTTCGTTTTCATAAACTACAGCGTAGTAATATAAGCCAGACTCTATTCCACCACTTGTTACTACATCTCCTTTGCCATTGGTCGTTGATAGATTGTAGTTTAGTGTTCCGATTCTACCAGAATCTGAGAATCCACCTGTGTTTTTGTTATCTGCTCCGTCTTCAGTGGCGGGACCAAGAACATAAGGATTGGAAGGGCTTTGAGAGTATCCAAACTCCCTGATTCTAGTTCCATCCCAAACAAAAGCAGCACCACCGTCACAGAATGTAAAGTAGATTCTATTTCCAACAACCTCTGTTTGAGGTGGAAACATTACTTTTGTTTGAGGCTTTACGCTTCGTTTAAGGTTTGAGTTGTCATAGTAAAACTGTTCAACTAAACCATTTGATGAAGATACATCTGTTTCAATAGATCCGAATGGGATTCGACCGGTCCTGTTTGGTGGAAGAAAACGATACACCCCATTGCTTGTTAATATCAAAAGCTCTGGGCACTCTCCATCAAACTTCATGTATTGCATTGCCAAAACTTCACTAAGCTCTGGCGGCTGAAACTCAATCAGGAAGTCTTTGCCCTCAGTGTTCCATTGGTCTGGAACGAGGGGCATAATGGCAAACCTGCTATCAAGAGAACCGTCTGAGGTTCCATGAAAGTTAATGATTTCATGTGCCAGCTTCCCGTCAGATATAGGAAGCTCAGCCATAATCTTGGCAAAACCAACAGTCCTGCCCTTGTACTCAGGGAAAGCCATTACGATTTCTCCGTTACTGGATAATCTCCCGTCCTATAGTAGCTCATGCTGCTGATTCCGTTTCCGAACGCAGGGCGCTCATGGCCCGAGAACGTATACATTCGTTTAAGTTTCTGAAGCTCAAGAAGGTGTGCATCGTAATAGATACCCTTCCTTTTCACGTCTCCGTCTCTATCTCCGAGAAGATATGAGCACGCTAGCTCAATAATGCACCCGTAGCATTCTGGGGGAAGATTGGGGCTGTCAGTATCGTTTTTGAGAACAGGGGGTCTGCGAATACAAGACATAAGAATCTGATCTTTTGCAGACGGCCTTTTGTCGAAACGAATATGGTAGTGCCCCATAAAGTCTCGTAGCTGATAAAGCTTTGATACTGGGTCCATTTGACCAAGGTCAACTAACTGAGTTGTAGAAGCGTCTGTAACCTTCCAAAGGTAGTAGATACCATCATCCTCTAGGATCTTTGAATGGATGCTTCCAGCGCCAAGCTTTACCTCAGCATCTGTTGCATGCCTTGCCCTAAACACCCATTTCTCAATACCTGATCGTTTATAAGAGTTGATGGTAGTGTCTTGACCGTATCCATAGATATAATCAATATCAGGAAGATCTATAACTATACCGGGCTCTCCCCACTTTGTTGATGCTTGCTTTGAGGCACCAGAAGGCGATGAAATATAAAACGGATATCCAACGTCTGGGTCTTCTACACCGCCATCTATCTGACGCATCTCCTCTGAGAATCGACCCCATACGTGGCAGACTTTGTAAGAAAATGTACCGGCTTGACCGTACTTTGTATTTTCAACATAAGTTGAACCGTCGTGATCAAAACCCCACTTATAGTTGCCATTAAATGATCGGTCAGTGACATCTACTTCTGGAGAGTAGTGTGGAGAAGGCTGCTGGTAGAAGTCTCCTCTGGCGTAGTATTGGATCTGTCCTACGCTTTGCCAGCCGTTACTAATCTTTACTCCGCTAAGTTCTCCGCCAACAGCAGATAAAGGAATCTCTCTTGGGTTTGACTCTGGATTTTTTATAATCCTTCGGATCGATTGAATATCTGCATCATATGGATATTCGTAAGTATAAATCTTTGCGTTCATCTGAGTAGATGTACTTACGATTTCTGTAGGAACAGGCTCAGTTACAACAATATGCGGAATGTTTCCAAACTGACCGCCCAAGAATACTTCTGCAATCCTTCTTTGGTACCACTTGCCTTCATAGTTCCACTCAAGGTTTCTAGCAGACAATACTTTGCTAGATACCTCTGCATTACTAAATGTACCCGCCCCTTCGACCCCAATAAATACTTTTGGGTCAGACGGATCTCGCGTAACAGTTAAAGTACGCTCTGGTTCAAGCTGAAGACGTTGCTCACACTTCAATAAAACTTCTGGAATCTCTCCCCAAAGAGTGCGAAGTGATTGATTGATAGTATTATTTATCCTATCTGTACCAGCTTTTCCTCTTTCTGGGTAGCCAGTCTTTACTCGGATAGCTTCTCGAATATCAGCTAAGTTCACAGTAACCTCTATAAAAAAGAATCCCCTAAGAGCATACCACTCTTAAGGGATCTTAGCAGGTCGCTATTATTATCAGATAATAGTAATGTATGCAGTCTTGAGACCAGAACCAGCACTGCCTTCTGGCCAGAACCCAATGATTTGGGCGGCTTCAACAGAGCTACTTGGCGTTGCATCACCGGTAATCTGACCACCAGCAACAGGACGACACAGTTCGCCAGCAGTAGTTGTTCCGTTTGCGTCAGCACTTACTTGGCCTCGACAAACAACCCAACCGAAGTGACCGTTAGGAATCTCAACAACAGCGACACCGGCACAAGAAGCAGCAAGTGTACTTGCTCCAGCAAGAGTAACCTTAAGAGGGTTACCAGTGTCAAAAGCACAAAGCTGACCAGCAGGGATTGCGCTTCCTCGGTTGTTTTGAATCATACGGTAATACTGCATTCCAAAAGTTGGATGCAGGTGCACACGGATTTCACCGGTAACGCCGTAGGCGGTGCTCGATGTATCCGTAGGGGTACTAAGATAAACCATATCAGGTACGGGCATGAGAAGTCTCCGAAAGAAAATGCCCCCCGAAGGGGGCTAATATATGATTAGGCGTCGGTCGAGTTAACAGCAGCAGTTGCAACAGCACCGTTAGCCATTGGGTTGGTAACAGCAAGTTGGATTTCCATGATGATGTAACCAACGTCAGCGTCTACGTTTGAGGTCTCAAGGTGGTCCGTGAACTTGGTTACCCGGAAGTCGTTGTTTGCATTGACCCAGTACTGAATAGTGTTGGGGTTAAGCAAATACACAGGGTTTACCACCGAACGTCCACCAGAACCCACGACTGAATCAGCAGTCATCCAACGGTTTGCATGGTACTGAACACCGTTCACAATGTGAACTGTAGGGTTGGCCTTACCAGAAGTAATGTCATCAACCGTATACATAAGTTGTGGTCCAGAAGTAGCACCAGTAGTACGAACTTCTTCACCCAACAAAACGTGGTCAGCGATTCCAAGAATACCCAGAGAAATACCTTCTTCATCGTCAGCATAGGTATCAGCGGTAATCTTAAGCTCTTCCGCAGCGGGAAGGAAAGTTGTACCTACAGTACCAATCGAAAACTGGTTGAACCAGTTATCAACAAAGTTGGTCGTATCGTTGACGCGAGTTTCGTTAAGATACGTAAGACCCTCAGTAGCTTGTGCTAACGGTTCTTGGAACTGAATCGCTCCATTAGCAAAACCAGAAGCAGTACCACTAATCCGAGCACCGTTCAGGGTAGCAAGTCCAAGCAAGTTGCTAACGTTACCCAAGTAAATCTGACGGGTCACATCATTGCGAAGAGCCTGCATTGCAGCGTTGGATTCGTCTTGAACGAAACGCTTTACTTCTTCCTTGCTGCTCATACGATCACGATCAATGTGCGGAAGAATGACGGGCTTGATGTACTTTGCCCAGTCACCAGTCATTGAACTAAGCGTTTCACGCTTGGCTAATGGAACAGACAAGTTCGTTTCATTAATCTCGACAACATCCGAGTGACCGGACTTGACGCGAACAACGCGAACATTAGTTCCACCGGAACGCTTTACTTGCATCCGGCTTTGCAGAGCCTTCAAAAGAGGATCGCGGTTATAAAAGCTGACAACGGACTTCTTTACGACATCCGGTACCGTGAGTGTTGCGTACTCTAAAAGAGCCATGATTTAGTCTCCAAGTTTGATTTATCTGTCCAAGAGGTGGGCGTGTCGGTCTAAAACTTCTCCCCAATCAAGTTGGTCAACACTTCGGACTGGTGCGCTAGTAGCGATACGTCCATCTGCAATGACTGCTTGTTTGGGTGCATTTTTATTTTGTGCTGAGGTTGTTTCAGATTTCTTAGAAACAGTAACACTTTTTTCTGAAGATAGGGAGTTTTTGTCAACACCTGACCTCCATAATGAATAGTTATATGCATTATTCATTCTATCTAAAACAGTATTACCGTCGTGACGATCGAACAGTCTCTCAAGTTCTTTAGAGAATAACTGTCGAGCATTGTCTGGAACTTGATCATATTCTGGATGAGTAGCAGTAAAAGCCTGCCAAGCAGTATCGATCATATCTGTAGACATTGTTTCGATAAAGTCGTTCTGTTCGTCAATGCGTTCCTGCAAGGGTTTTACATCGTAACCAGAGTTTTCCATAGCCTCAATGAGGTCAGTAAACTCTTGTCGAGCGCTTTTAAATGCTTCTTTCTCAGCATCAAGCAATGACTTTTCTTGTTGAACTAAACCAAGAATAGGTTCAATCTGTGATCGAAGATCTTCTGACAGTGACGATAAATCAATATCATCAATACTATTGTATTCAATAGCCTCTTGTTCAGGAGTTGATTCTTGTTGTTGATTATCAGAATCTTGAGACAGAAGTTCTGGATTTTCTTCTAATGTATTTAATACATTCTCATCACTGATTTCATCTGTTCCCTGAACCTCTAGTTGTTCAGATTCGTTAGATGATTGGTCCGGCTGGGGCAGGCTGTGCTGGGTTTCCTGCGGCTGCTCCGGTTCCTGCTCCGCCAAGTCCTGTGATTGGTACTGTTCCGTTTGCGATTCCATTTACAAACTCCATTAAGTCTGAATCGTTATTTAGATTATAGATTCCGGGTGACAAAAGGTCGGCAACACCTTGAAATACTTCAATAAGTTCTGGAGACATTTCATTTGTTGCTTTATCTAAAAAACCCGCCTCAACTAAAGCAGTCGAGGCACTTTGGATAATGTCGGGTGACAACATATCAAGAGGAACTTCTTCGTTCATGATTGGAGAAGAGGTCATTTCAGGAATCTCTTCTTCCATCATCATTGGGTCTTGTTCAGCCATTGGTTCATCCATAGGTGCAGCAGGAATAGTTTCTGGTCCACCAGTAGCAAGAAGATCACTAAGCTTTTGGCTTTCTTCCATTAGCATTGCTTCTAAATCTTCTAGTGGCATATTTGCAAGTTGATTAGCGTCTACCATTTTATTTCCTTAATCAGCAGATTGCGGTTTAGCTGTTGCTTTTTCAGAGATGTCGATCTTTCCGTCTCGGGCGTACTTTTCGGCCTTATCAGCCTTAGATCTCCACTGCTGATATTTTTGGTCTGACCAACCAGTTCCGTCTTGTATTTCTTTCTTAGTAATGTGATCAGCTAATCCAACATGGCTTCCTTTATTGTAAGCCTCACCCATTTCGTACATTTCTTGTTTACTTGATGCAACGTAGTCTTTGTACCGTTGAGAGTCATGACTCATCCGGCTCCAACCGTTTTCATCTTCTAGTTTCTTAATGTCCTTGTAGCTTTTTACTTCTTTACCAAAAGCAATGCTGTAGTCATCAAGTCCCTCAAAAACTGGACCAACATGAGTAAACTTTTGTACGCCACATTTGCTTGCGATTTTTCCGCAATAAGAACAATCTGTAGTATCTGTATTTGCATTAGAAGATAAGAATAGTTCTTCAAACTTGATGTTACAGCTACTACATTCATACATAAACATTGGCATATTAGTAATCGCTGCCTTCTGATTTTTCTGGCTCAGAATCACCGTACATCTCTTTGCACATTTCCATAAGCTTGTCGGCCAACTTCATATGATGCTTTGAAGCCTTGTACATTTCTGCTGCCATTTGCTTCATTGTTGCATGTGGATCGTCTGGATAATCATCTGAAGAGTGATCATGCTTTTCCTTATCACCGTATGCGTCGAATGAATCTTTAGAAAAGTGATCCATGCCGCTCATTTTTTCAGCCATTGCAGAGTCTTCTGCTAGCTTTTTAGCAAACTCTTCTGGACTCATATCACCCATCATTCCGGCTGGTGCTTCAATAACAAGAATAGAAAGCGCTTCTTTGTCTCCAGAGTGAGCCTTCTTTGCCAATGTACCAAAATCCATTTTATACCTCTTAGTTTTCTGGAATACCCATCATTGGGTTTGCTCCCATAGCAGCAATATCTTCTATAGCGGATGCTGGGTCAACCTCTTCAGCCTGACCCATTGATTCTAACGGTGAGTCTTTCTTTACTAATGACGGCCTAAATCCAAACGCATCTACAATCTCTCTAGCAAGTTCGCTTTGATCAATCGCATCAGACATTGGGCCAGCAGAAGAAAGGAATGCAATAAGATCAACAAGGTGTCCTCTACGCGCAATCTTGTCTTCCATAAGTGGGCTAAACGGCAGAAGCCTAAACTTTGGAGACTTGTTTAAAATCTCATTTTCAAACACAGAAGTTTCCACATCGTTTTGAACCAACTTGGAAATCTTATCCATATTTATACCGGACACTTCTTTGTGAACGATTGCCCATTTTAAAGAATCCAAAGCTTTTCTAAACATAGTTGTAACTACACGAACAACTTTTCTAGAACGTATTGCAAGCCGTCCTTCAATCGCGGAGCGAATCATGTTTGCTTCTGCGGCTGTCCGAATGTTTCTAACCTGACCCTGCTGATAATCAGCCATCCCCGGAAGCCACCTAATAGAATCTACAGATTGACCAAGGTGCTGATTAAAATCAAAGGTTGTAGGCATTTCAGGGCTTACAAAAATATGCTGATCAATCGTTCCATCAGGAGGCCCCTGAACAAGGGTTGGCTCCCATGTTCGAGCATTCTTAAATCGTTCAAACTCGTCGTCAGACCTAAAAAGTTTAGAGTCAATCATCATTCGTCGTGGAAGACGTGCGACCACTTCTCTACGCGCGCTAACTAGTTCATTGATATCTCGCTGAATAGGAGCAACCAAAGTAACGTCTGAAATGCCCCGAATACGACCAATGCCGGGATGAAATACAAGAACTTCGTATGGTCTCCCATATGGGATCTCCGACTCCATAAGCACTTGTTTTGTATCTGGGTGCATGTGGTAAAGCTTGTTGTGCTTAAAGTCCCAAAACTCTACCAGTGATACGTATTCTTTTAGCCCAGCTTCTCGAAGCTTAATCTCAGCCTCATCCTTCATTTGATTGTAAACAAGGCTTCTTGGATATGTATCGCCCTTGATAGTCTTCTTTGGCCGTGAGTAAACTCCAGAATCGATTCTAGATTTCAAGTCTTCTACGTGAATAACGAATCGCTCGAAACACCACATTGCATCTTCAATGCGTTTTGCGTTTGGATCAAAATGAACTTCCCAAGGAAGCTTTGTTCTCCATATTGGACGACCAAGGTCAGAAGACCACATCACTTTAATGACGCTCATATCAAATATGAGAGCATGCAAGATTAGTTCTCGCAGACTTTCATCCAACGAGTCTTCTTCAGCGAAAAAGTTTAGTGCAGACGCAACACGCTTTCCAGCATAAGTGGGGTCTTGACTTCTGTTTGGTACTTTGTACGACTCTTCCCTTTGGTCAATCGCCTCAACTTGAGGCAAGTCCATCGCAAGAGACGACGCAATCGTGTCAATAATCGGGAATACTTCATTTTGGATTGCCGTGTAGTGTCGGGCTGAGTCTTGTGCAGTTCCTACAGAATATCCGTCACCCATCCAAAACTCACCACGATAGTAAGCAAGATTTCGGATTAGTTCTTCGGCGCGGTTTTTTTGAAAGTTTTCTTCTGTCTGAGCAATAAGAGTAGCCAAACGAACTACTTCTTTTTCCTCTTTAGATGTTTGCTCTAACTCTGAATACGCATTCATCGGTGATTACCCCAAGGACTGTTTGCGCCTAATGTAGATGCTTTGTCTATTCTCTTCATCAGCCTTTTCCAGTTTTTATCAGCGATGGCTTTATCTGATAGCTTTCTATTTTCCCACTTAGCGCCTATTTCTATTCGCCAAGCCCACGCTGCACCAGCCATAGCGGCTGCTAAATCATAGTGACCGCCAGAACTATCTCTAGCAAGCTTGTCCCATTGTCCACGATAGTTAATGAGTTGTCTAATACATCTTGTCGAATGCAAGACCAAAGAAGAGTCATCAATGATTTCTTGTAGAAAGCTAATCGCCTGAGCCTTACTTTTTGCTGTTGAGTACCAGCCCGGTATTCGAGTACTGCTTCCCTTATAGTTCATGCTGGCTTTTCTGTGATAGATGTTGCGACATCCAGAAGCCAGAAGGTGAGAAAGAACAGCCTCTCCAACACCGTTTGCCTCAATATAGATTCGAGCATCGTTATATTTTTTAGACCACTTTATTAAGTTGTCCGACATTTTAAATGCTTCATTGTGACCCAAGTATTCCGCAACTTGTTCACAGTTATCGATATCTATAATCTGAACACCAAACATGTCTCTTTGTGACCAAGATCCTGCTGGGTCGCAAAATATTAGGTACCTGTTTTTTTCCTTTGGTGCAGAGTACTCAACGTATGGTTCTGACTCTGCATTTAATCCTGTGCCTTTGTCAATCAGGTTGAGCATATCCATAAGCTTCATTGTGTTAAATATGGATTCGCCAGCCAAAACCCAGCAGTCAAGTTCGTTTACTGGATACTCTGCTCTAAACTTTTCTATGTTGTTTCTGCATTTTTGAAGACCTTCTGTTTGCATCCAAAAAGCTTGTGCGGCTGTAATGTTGTTTTGATCTGCATAGTCTCTAATCAAAGCATCTGGTTTCCATCCGGGTGGAGGCTCAACTGAGTACTCTTGAACAAAAGTCCATGGAACAAATACTTTCATCCATTTACTATGCGGATTTTCTGAGTCCATGCATAGCTCGTGAAGCTGATCTCCATGGTACCTTGGCGTTGATTCTGCAATAACAAATCCACCATTACTTGGAACAGCGTTTAATGCGGAAGTCCATGCTTCTGGTCCAGCAACCTCTGACCAAGCAGAGATCTCTGTTGCCATTAATACTTGAACAGTTTCTCCACGAAGAGGTTCTTCATCTTTTACAGAAGCGACCACCATTTTGCTGTCTAATTTTGGAAACTCAAGAGTTCTTTTTAAGCCTGTAGTTTTCTTTGGCTTTAGTGCATCTGGCATATTTCGATGAAACCGAACAGCCATCTCAGACAAGTTTTGAGCCATCTGTTTTTTGTGTGCCAACAAACCAACCCGGCAACCTTTTCTAAACATTGCGTGTTGCGTTGCTATACAAGTAAAGAACGTACTGCTTCCTTCCTGTCGAGGCTTTACATGAACAAGCCACTTGTTTTCTTGGTAGCATTGACGAACAGCGGCAGACAATATTCTTTGATGGTCCCAAAGTTTAAATGGAACTAAGGCACCACTTTTGGCTCTGATTTTATTTAAGTGGCAGTATTTTTCAGGATCCCAGAATCCTTCTTGGTTTGGTAAAATCAAACCACTCATTTAATGCCACCACTAAAAACATTAAACGGACCATTAGACGTAATCGTTTCAGATACATCTGCTTGTTGCGTGGCTGGGTTTTTCTTTTGCGAGTATCGGCTTTTATCAGAAAGAGTCTGTCGGGACACTGTTACAATAGACATGATGGCATCAACGTCTTTCTTTTCTAAAAGACCTGTTCGATAGTTTTTAAGGACATCTTCGCAAACATGAATAATCCCTTGATATGACTGAAGAGAAAATCGTGGGTCTGCTACAGGCTTTGAATCATCTGACATGTTTGATATCCTTTCGATGAGTTATTAGCGATTGTAACCCTGTGTTACCGGCTATATAACTATTTTAACAAATAGACATATTTTTATTTGTTCAACTCAAACGAGGTACCCATGCCCCCTGCAAAAAAAGCACCCGCTAAAAAACCAAAGACTAAGACTGTTGTTGTAAAAGATGAACCCGTAAAAGATATCGGCGCTTCTAATACTCCTGTACGTCGTCCCGGTCGCCCACCAAAGGCTGCTGCTCCGATTGTAAAAACGTATTCTATGACTGTTGTTACACCCAGTGATCGAATCGAACTTTCGTATGAAAGTTATACCGAATATCAGGCAGCTTATCAGCAGATTGCATTTAAGTGCGGGTCTGGTCGTTTTGCTATGGTTCAATGTAATGGGAAAGAGTATACTTTCTGCAATGTTGAATACATTGTGAGAGATATCTAATGCCACAAGAACTTCTTGGTCCCGGTGGAACTGGGATGCGCGCAAGCGGAATGGACTACTCAAAGCCTAGATCAGATATATCGAAGGCTAGTAAGTCTGCTAAAAAGCAAAAAACCAAGAAGAATATTCTTACTGGCGTAGCCATTGGCCTTTCAGCATTAGCTACAGCAGCTACAGCAGGCGCGGCAAGCCCGCTGCTTGCTGCCGCTATTGGTTCTGCTGGTGCTGTTGGGTCAGGGCTTGCGAATAGGGCCGCTGGTAAGGCTGCTCAAAAAGAAGCAACCGCACGGTCTTCTTTAACTATGCCACCTAACCCCACAGCCCAGAGGGACTACTGAGGAGCGTTTACGCTCCGAAGTAACTAAATGTTAATATGTCTAAATGTGGGAAAAACTTTGCTAAGAAGGTGGCGTCAAGGGTTAAGTCTGCTGGCGTAAAGGGCGTAAACCAGCCCAAGCGAACACCAAACCATCCTAAGAAGAGCCATATTGTTGTGGCTAAAAAAGGGTGTCAGTTAAAAACTATTCGTTTTGGTCAGCAGGGAGCAAAGACTGCTGGTAAACCAAAGTCTGGTGAATCGTCTAGAATGAAGGCGAAGCGTAAATCTTTTAAGGCTCGTCATCGCAAAAACATTTCTAAGGGCTTGATGAGCGCAGCTTACTGGGCAAACAAGGTGAAATGGTAATGTCTAAAAGTAGAGTAAACGAAGCGGGCAACTATACAAAGCCCGGTATGCGTAAACGTATATTTCAGAGAATCAAGGCTTCTGGTAAAGGTGGCAGGCCCGGTAAGTGGTCAGCCCGCAAAGCTCAAATGCTTGCAAAGCAATACAAAGCAAAGGGTGGAGGATATAAATGAACCTCAAGAAAACACAAGAAAGCTTAGTGAACTGGGGCAAAAAAAACTACCGCACTCGATCTGGTAAGCCTAGCACTCAAGGTAAAGATGCTACTGGAGAACCATATTTACCAGACAAGATGCACGCATCGGTTAGTCCCTCTAAGTATGCAGCAGCCACAAAAAAGAAACGAAAGAGTTTAGCTAAGGGCGAAGCATCTGCTCGTCATGGATTACTCAAGGGTGAATCATCATGAAATACAGTAAAGACAAAAAGAAGATGGCAAAGGGCCTTGCAGACAAAGCGCGATTAAAACCTAAGAAGAAAAGCTACTAAGCTTTCTACATTTTTGATCGTAATCGCATTTCTCCTTCAACGATGGATTTCATCTTTTCAAGATCATTTGCATCGGTTGTCTTTATGCTGTCTTGAAGAGACTTAAGCAAGTCAACTCCCATTTGCCGTGGCTTATCGAATGCCTGAACTGCCTCAGTTGCCGCTGGCTGAATGACTTGTCGTGGTTTATCTAATGCTTCAAGTGCCTTAAGCTCTTTTGGAAAGTCTTCTAACACTTTCATACTGTCAACATCCTTTACAGACTCAGCAGCAGGGCCCATAGCAAGTTCTTTAACTTCAGGAGGCAGGGCATCTAAGCCAGCTTGGCCCTTCTTCAAAGCCTCTTGAAGTTTTTTGTATGCTTCTTCTGGTGTCATTTTTGGTTTGTCCATTGCGCTTCCTTATGCGTAAGCAGAAAAATCTGCATCAGGTAGTTCTTTCTCTGCGTGCTGCTTAGCTAGTTTTTTAATCTTAGGCGACAGTGCATCCATAGCCTCTTGGCCTTTCTTCATTGCCGATTGAACCATTTCAAAAGCTTGAGCAGGTGTCATTGTATCAAACTGCATATCTTCAGTAGTGATGGCGATAGCGTCAGTAGTTCCCGGCATTTTTATTCTCTCCGCTTAGTTCTAATAAAAGCATATCAGCAAAATCATTACCAGAGCCACTAGCCTCACTAAGAAGTTTAGCAACACGACTTTGCTCTTCAATACATGCATCGTACAGTAGCTTAATATTGTTTACGAGTACAGCAGGTACTTCCATACAAAATACCCGGCCAGCATGTACCCAGCGCTCATCAAAACTTTCTCGATACTCAATGTGCCTTGAGCGAGGATTCCACCTAAAAAAGAACCCGTCGATCTCAACTTCTGCTGTGCAGTAAAACTTGCACCCGTTGCAAAAGCGCTCTTCAAACAAACTGAGCAAACGCAATACTTCTTTTGCGCCCTCTTCATATTCCATCTGTCCTCCTAGTACTCTATTACTTGGTACTACTAAAGACAGTACTAATCTATTCTTCTCTAAGTAGAGAGTACTCATAAGTACTATACTTAGTTACTCTGAGTACCGAGCCCGACCACCACCCCTATGGTAATAAGGGGATCTAAATCAGGCAACATAAAAAGTTTGGCATTAGATTGGTCTGCTTAAAAAAGGTTCTAAAATGGGATATTTTTTGAGAGGTATATATTTCATATAGTATTGCATAGCGCGGGGGGGGACGCGCCCCACCGGGGGCATATACGCGCACATGTCCGCGCACACCTGCACGCGAGCACGCGCATAATGCACTTAGGCGTATTGCAATGGCACACGATTGCTTCCCGCTACCATTGCAGAGATTATGGCTCTATTACGAGTAATAGCTCTTATTTCGCTCTGAATGGACGTTAACCCCATTCCACCCCCTATCCCTTGGGATAGACTCCAGAAAGCATTCTAAAGCACTCTATCGGCTTTTAATCGTAGATTAAGTTGCTTCTGTCAAAATCGATGCTGTTGCGTGCATGACGGCCACATGATGCTCGCTATGACGGCTACGCTCGGCTGCATGATGCGAGGCTCTGAGCTTGATTTTTCAAAACCGTGCCCTAAAGGGCAAAAAATATTTTCTTGACGGATTGTGGCTCTATCGGGTTACATGGCCTCTGCCGGTCGGGATTTTCCGAGTCGGCGCAACAACGGTCCCAAAGCGGACATACACTGGAGGCCCAAGTGGCTACACAAACACAAGAAGCGAAGCTCACCCCGAAAACCATTCACTGCGTCAAGACCGGCTGGCCACTGATTACCCTTGTGGGTAATATCGCGACCATGATTGCACAGCTAAACAAACTTATCGAAGATAAGATTGTTATTGCCGGAGTTAGTGCCGGTCGGCTGTTCCTGTCACCCGACTACGTAGCCCAGCATTGCAATGCAAATGGCTTGGCGAAGCCAAAGCAACTGTTCTGGGGTACCTACGGTAAAGCTGGATGGCGGCAAGGTCCGGGCCAAAGCGTGGGGATACACAATGAAGCTGTGCTTGAGGAAGCTGGCTATCATGCTGATCCAGCTACGCTGACCAAGGGCAAGACCTCTACGAGGTCATATGGATTGCACTTTGCGAAGCCTGAGCCCAAGGCGAAGCCTGCACCAATGCAGCCAAAGGCGCCCATGTTTGGGCTTCCATCGCCGAAGGCGGTATCCAAGGCAGTTGACCCCCTCCCAAAGGGACCGGGTGCTTTGTCTTCGCCATTGCAAGGGCAGTCGCTTAGCCTTCAGCCTACGGCTGAGGAGCTTAACTATGGCCGAGGTGCCTTCGGCAAGTTCCGTGGCCGTGCCACTATGCTTGGCTACAATCTGGATGCTATCCAGAAGGCTTGGCATGATGCTAAGGCAGCGCCCAAGAAAGCGAAGCTTAGCGATAACCCGATTGAGCATGTGACCATTGCAAAGCAAGCTCCAAAGCCTGCACCTATTGCAAAGCCTGCACCTGTAGCGAAGGCTGAGCCAAAGGCTACGGTCATCAAGGTGCCTGCATCCGCATTGCAAGCCTTGCTTGCATCGGTCGCTAACGTCGAGATTACAGGTTTCGACGCTGAAAGCAATACCTTCACCGTTACAGCGTAATGCTGGAGTTTATTGCACTCGCTATAAACGCGTTCTTCATTACCGTCATAGTTTTTATGGCGGTAATGACCATTCTACTCGACTTGAGGTAACAATGACACCATTACAAGCACATGCAATGCACCTTCAGACGCTATTTGCAATGGCAAAGCTCGGACTCATAAACAAAGAACAAGCCATGGAAATGGCTCGGTATTCACAAGAACTTGCAGACAAGGCGATTGCAAAGCAATCCAAGGAAGGCACTCAATGCAAATGACACTATTACCATACGTCAAATGCTCTCAACTGGGACATATATCAGGGTGCAATAGCACCCTTGACCGTGCAATATCTGCCTACGTATCCAAGTACGCTGGCGGTATAGCTCACGAGATTATGGTCTCGAATGACCAGAGGTCATTGAGGGAAATAGAGGCTGACAATATAGACAACGAGACCTATCGAAGTGTGGTCGATAACCTTACCGAAGGTAACTACAAGGTGAGTTGCCATAGCGTATATACGCACCTCTACGACAACACGTATTGCGTTGCGTTCATGATTACGGTTGGCTCGGAACGCTCATCAGTTGATTACGACAGGTTCAATATAGCTGTGTTTATACCCACGGATATAAAGTACTCGTCTGGGTATATGTCTTGGGCTGCATCTCATGTGGACTACGATACTGCACGAGCGACTTGGGCAATAGACAGGTGCATTGATGGTGCATACAAATACGACTTTTATCAGGTTCCATTATGCACAAAGGCTACGATATTGCCTGACATAAGCGAGCATATTGTGTCTGCGTTGAATGCATCAAAGCGCATGAGAGAAGACAGCCCGGCTTCGCCGGTAGCATGAATGCAAAGCACGGTCACGGGGCATGTACCCGTGGCCTCACTGTGCAATCAAGCACTTAACAAGTCCGCTATGCGGAGGATAAAACAACATGGATATTCTATCAATACTAAACCAGTCGCTTAATGCAGCCACGGATGAGGAAGCAGAGGAGCGCATAAGCAAGCTTGTCGTAACTGACCATAACCTGTCGCCCGATATTGCAGCAGGGGGTCTCATTATTCGTAGGCGTTCAATGCTTACAGACATAGAGCGGGAACGGTTTATCCCTAACCTGACTGTTGATATGCTTCGGCGATGGATGCAAGGCGAGTTGGCTCAACGTGCAATGCAAGGCGTATCCGCTGAGGACCGCGAGTATGTAATGACCGGCATCATTAATAGTGAGTTTCACTCAATGGAGGATTGCATATAATGGGACGCAAGCTCAGTAAAGTTACCGCATTGAAGTGCCCATATTGCGAGGTAGTAATACCCAAGTGGACCATACACGGAGGCAGACCGGCACCTGCATTCGTTATGCTGCATAAACATGTATGCGAAAAGCATGAGGATGAAACCGGTATAAAAGCATACCAGTGGGACCAAGCAATAACCGATGCCGAAGAATCGATGAACCGAGGAACATACATTGACCCGGCAAGGGTTCCACACAACCCGTGGGATATTGCAATGGATGTAATGGATAGGCGCTCAAAGATTCTCGATAGCATTGAGCTAACCCGGCTTGCATTACCTCGACTGTCTGAGGCAATGAACCCTGTAGGAGGTGAGTGATGGAAAACAATGAAGCCAACCGATGGAAGTTAGCCGAAGCAGTCTGGGATTCTATGAGTATCACGGACTTGCAGGAATACTTTATAGGCCAAACACTTGAACGGTACAAAACAGACCCCGACGCATTTGAAGAAGATTGTGCGGTCATGGGGTTCGACAATGAACGATAAACAAACAGTACATTACTGATACAAAAAAAGCCCCACGGGATTGCTCCCATGGGGCTTTTCTTTTGTCTGCTTTACTCGCGTATATGTATCATTCGAGTATACCTATACCGCAAGTGTCTGCTATCTGCCTGAGCTTAGCGTAGCTCACACTGGCGAGCATTACACTGGCGAGCATTGAGCCTTCGCCGTTATCGCCTTCGCTGTCCTCGGACAGTAGGCCACGCTCCTTTAATGCCTCGGCAAGCGTAGTGTCACAGCGCAGCCTCACGCACTCCTTAAGTGTGAGCACCCTGTCTGCAAGCGAGTTGGGCCCATGTCTGGAAGGATACTTACCCCAGCATTTGTCAGCCAGTTTATCCCAATGCTCAATGGATATATTCTGCAAGTACTTATTATCGTTAAACAAATACCCGGCGCATGCTGCTTTGAGATATCGCCATTGCAATACTGTATGTATTACATATTTGTACATCGGGTCTTCATACAATATCTCTTGAAACTTTTTTCTATGAACTAAAAATGTATCAACACATTCCATTATCTGTCCTGCTATTTGGACGGGGGATGGCCGTAAAAACGAACCATCCCCCGAGTGTTTTAAAGTAAGTCGCTAATGGATATAAAAAATCCAATGCAAAACAATATGATGAACGCAGTAGTATGGTCCATCTTTAGTTGAGATACCCAAGGGTACCAGCGATTGAGTTTGCATTACGTGCAAGTACAGGAACAAGAGCACCAGCCTCACGCTCCAATACATCACGAGCACAGTCATCAACAAGGTTCTGGTGAGCCATACGTGTGATTGCATTGATGACATCTTGGACGCTGTCACCGCCACCCTGATCTGCATATGAATCAAACATCATTTGCACAGCAGCATCGCGACCAATACCAGAAGCAACCTTACCCTCTGCAACAAGCTTCTTGATTAGAATATGAGAACCATTGGCACCGTCGAATCCATAGTCATCCATATCCTTGCTGGATACTTGAGATAGAGACGCAGTCTGTCCAAGAATGCCCCAGTCCTGAGCGAAACGCTCCATTGCAGGACGTGCATCTTGCATACCCTTTTGGATTGCTTCCATCTTCTGTTGCATGTTGCCCTTGTGGATGGCTCGCATAATCTCCTTGGTTTTGGAGTGCAGGATAATCATGTTCAAACACTCGTTCCAAAATGCAATAGCATTACCATTGATGGAGCCACCCCCACGGTCATTGGCCTTGAACCTGAAACCAATCTCATACAAATCACCTGCACTAAAGTCCACCAAGTCATCTGGTGCATGCATTGTCAGGTCCATTGTAAAGTTTGTAGTCTCAGAGTTGTATTGAATATCCGCCTTGTATGGCATGTCATCAACAGCAAGCTGAATCATATTTGCAACTTTATCTGCATCATATTCTTGGTAGCCGGTGCCGACTACACCGAAGATGCTTCGATGGCTACCGTTCTTACGAGTGCGAAACCGCATCACTTTATCAGTACTGCAATGCCGCTTCATATGCTCATTGAAAACATAAGCTCTTACGTCAGGGTCAAGCGACTTCATTGTATGGAACCCGCGAGGAAACAATGAACCAGCAGATACCATATCTACACCAGCGCCAAAGCGTGTAGCTGCAAGCAGTTGCCTTAGTGCATTCTCTTCAATACCCAACTCACCATATTCTCCGAGACCCTGAATGATTCCATCGTCTCGCATTCTTAGATTGTGAAGTGGAACGTCAACACTTTGTCGGTCCTCGCTTTGAATCAACCCAATGAACTGAGATGCAGCAGTATATGCATCAGGCTTTTCATCCCACACTGTGCGAGCAGCTTTTAGGTTGTCATACCCAACATCAACAACAGCAGTACCTCTTTTGTATCCTGCTTTTGTAATAGAAATATTCTTAGTTGGTCGTGACAAGCCAAGTTCTGCAAGCCATGTGTCATGCTTTTCTTGACGCTCGACAGCTACTTTGCTTACCTCGCCTGTATTCACAGTACGATTCTGGCTGTAGTTGCTGACCCCATTTGCACCTGAGCCCCATCCACCTTGGAATATAGGAGTATCCTCACGAACTTGAGGGTCTTCAGACATTGCAATCTCAAGACGTGAGGTAGTTGCATTGGCTACGTTCTCTTCTGTATTGTCGTCGTCATTAGATTGCGTCATGCCGAAGATAGGCTGCATTGGTGAGACTGGGTTCATGTCCTCGGACATTGCATCCATCTCATCATTTGTTTTCTCATACATGCCATCAACATCTGCCTGCTCATCATCATTGCAAACGTCCTGCATGAACTGTTCATATCCGCTTACCTCTTCTGGACTTTCAACAGGCTCCAAAGACTCCTGCTGTTCGCGCTCCATTACACGATTGTTGTAGTTCTTTCCTACCCACTTGCCTGCCTTGTAGTCCATAAAGAATGCACGCTGTGCATCTGTCATGGCTTGCTCCCGGTCGTGAGACCGGTAAACCTTTTCTGTTCCATCTGGTTGTGTATATACGAACTCGTACATGTTTCTTCCTTGTATTACTTTGCCGGACTTCGCCAGCAGGGTTTTGATTTTGAAGGGTGGGGATGCTACACCTCCCTTCACTACGTTCAGGGAGTGTAGCACCCCCTTTTTGGTTGGCGGACTACTCCTCTACTGAAGTCACGTACCTTGCTGTAATGACACTTTTCATTTCCCAAAGCGGTAGCTCTACGAATGAACCGTCAGGTCTAATACGCCTGCCCGTATCCTCGAAGAAACCACACTCAGATAATGCATCAAGTATTACAGGAGAGAGGTTGTACCAGTTTACGAAGAACTGGTCTGTATCTATATCAATGCTCGGTATATTCTTGGACACCACAGCATACGGCATTCCGTCTTTTGTGTGCATCATCACTGCAAGATGGCCATTCATATAGCTGCCGACAGACAGCGAATACTTATTGTCTTCTACTTCTACAAAACCAATCGGCTTTGGAGGCATCAATGCATTACTCATTGATCAACTCCAGTGCCTTCTCGACTCTACTTAATGCACCATTCAATGCGTTCTTAATCTTGTAGTTCTTGAAGCTATCATAGATTTTGGCATCACAAGTTGGGCATTGTTTGTAACGAATCTTGATTGATGTAATCGTGTCAATGAGCATATCTCTTTGGACTAATAGTGATTGTTCATCAAGCATTGCAATCCTCACTGGCAAAAGGAATGCCATCATCATCGCAACGATTAAGAAGCCTGTGTTCAAGCTCATGGTTGCAAAGCTCTTTAAGATACAACAGGCTTTTAGTTGTGAGAAGTTGAATGTCTTGCACTGATACTTGTGCAGTGCCGGGAGCACGGATGCCATCTGTTATGATTATTTGATACGAATACCCGTTTATGTTTATCGATACCTCTGGTTGATCTTCAATCAGAACATCTGTTTTTATTTCTACTATTTCTTCGTACATTTTTTCCTCCTTTAAAGGACATTTAGTTAGTGCGACGTTTAGCCATGCTGGATTATAGAGTTTACCAACGTCGCCAAGGTTGACTCTTTGTATATGAAAGAATGCTTGGAGCGGGAATCGAACCCGCAAGGCTGATTAGCCGGGAGATTTTAAGTCTCCTGTGTATACCTATTCCACCATCCAAGCTGAATGCGGACAGATTATGTCCACTCCAACCACCAGAATGGTGGAGTGCTTTTATCCCACGTTGCAAAGTGTCTTTTTTCTATGCTGTAAAAGTCTCGGTATGACTGAACTACATCATCACTTTTGTATTCATCAGGCATACAAAGAGGGTGTGGAGTCTTTCTAAGGTCAGTTATTAATCCCGACCCATCGAGTACTTTCAGGCACTCATTCATAACAGATCTGCACTTGTGGTTCTTCTTAAAGCGTAAGGTGTACTCGTCGCAAAGCATGTTGCCGTGGTCATAAAGCCATAGCCAGTTGCCAAGAGTTTCTCTTGCCCAGACATTGCAAGGATGATTCTTATGCGTTGATTTGTACGGGGCTTGGCCGCCGCTTTCATTGATTGCAGTGCATAACATTTGTGCTGACTCAAGAGCCATCTTTACGACATGCTGGTCACAAAGCATTCGCGCTGCTTTTCTTGGGTGTTTATGTACGACAAATATGTTCATCGGTAATCCTTTCCATTGCTTAGAATGGCTGAATATTGTGTTGAAAGATGCCGAGTTTTGAGTCTCTGGATGACCCGGCGAACCAGCCAGAACCGGTCTTAACTGACGGTCAAGGACGAGTCAAGCTCAGCCCTTGCCCCCTACTACGTAGGGGAAATCTTCCTCTTCGCGTGCAAGCTCACGCTCACGTCTACGCCTATGTGCAGGGGTTTCGATCGAGTGCTTTCGCATAAGTTTGTATACATAAGCCTTATGCATTTTAATAGATTCGCTAACCTCACTTACAGACATTCCATCTGCAATCATCGACTCAATCACTTTTAATGTTCCGTGATCCCACCTATTCCATCTTGTCTTACGTTCTGGATTTGCAGATATCTTATGTTCAATCCTGTACCTTTGAACATAAGATGCCCCTGAATGGGCGGGCCATCCAAGAGATACAGCAATAGATCTATCGCTATCAACTCCGATCCTATCTTTTACAGAATCAAGCGCTGCGCGCCTTTCTTTGACTTGTAATGACCGGAAACTCTCTTTATTAATAGATCTTCTAAACGATCCTATTACAGCAACGCTAACATTCATTTGATTTGCAAGAGCATTATCAGAAACCTTACCCAAGTTCTCAATCAAGTATTCTTTGTCTTCATCTGAAAGCCTATTGATTACTACATTTGGTATCTTTTCAATGCCAAGCTGTTCCCGTATTTGTCTTATGCGCTCTCTTGAAAGACCATACATTTCAGCAACTACAATGTTTGTTTTTGTTTTAAGCTGATCTGTTATTCCTGGGTATCGTTCTTCTGGGTGAACCACAGGACGACCCCTGTGCCTACCCTTCAAGTAATCTTTAGGTGCTTTAAAGACTGGTATACCAATAGCGTTTCTTTTTTTAGAAACAGTAGCCTTAGAAATACCAAGCTCTTTAGCCAGCACTGTGTCTGATTTAGAACCAAGCTTGACTAACATTTCTTCTGTCCATTTTATGGTCATCATTGCCTCTTCATTCTTCTGCAAACGGGTCGCTATCTAAGAGATTGCGAAGAACAATCCCGCCTGCTGTTTCGTATTGAGTGCCATTGTCCCATGCACTTTCTATCATTCTAATGTACTGCGATCTAAATATCTTGTCAATGCTTCCGACAAGCTCCCACCTACAAGTGTACCCTTGGTTCCACCATTGTGGACACAGCCTTGCAAGCAAAGACACGGCCTGTTGATATATCGATAAAGCAGCTTCTCTCGATACAAATGGGATTCTCATCTCGATTAAAGCAGCAAGCTCTATCAACTGTGCAGCCTTGTCTGAGTCTAATGCAAGAACCAAAGCAACGAGTGTTGCATGACGAATACTTGCATGCCTTGGGTAAAGCAGATCATGCGCTGTCCACTCTTGAGATATTCCCTTTGCAAAGTCTGTGGGATTGCACTCATACCCGATAGCTGCTGCATCAAGTATTCTTTGACTCACCAATGCATTGACTATCTTTCGGTATCTGTAGTGGGATCTCTCAGTGACACTCGCTTCATTGCTTGGGGTAAGCCTGTCTATAACCATCCTTGCACAAGCATCTGCCCAAGCATTGAGGTCTTCCCTGTCCAGACCCATTGTATCTGGGACAATGGATGGCAAACAAGTTCCTTCGTATCTCCAAAGCTTTCCGTTCCTGCCTAAGAATATTTGCTTTCTACCGGGACACAATCCAAGAACGTGGTTTGTAATCCCTATTTGAATCAGTCCTGCATTTAGTATCGTCCACTTAGTCTTCTTTCCTTTCTTATTGTGGTACCAACCTATTGGTATACCCAGCTTGTTTAGATCTATACGTCCTTCGTAATAGGACTTGTTCGGATAAACGTCCGTCTTTCTTTTGTATATTCGTTTGCTTGCCATTGCATCATTATGAAAGCCCCAACCTATACAGTCGGTAGGAAATGGTCATGCTGCAGACCACTATGACTGTATAGGAAGGGGAGGTTTAGAGGCTACGCCTCAAGATGCATTGAATAAAGGGCCAAGCAGGCAGCGTCAGCGAGCCCGTCGTGAGGTTTGCGTTTCTTTCCGGGGGTAAGGTCCAGTTCAGGTACGCGGTTCATTACAGCGTAAACTGAGCGGTTTTTACCTTCACCCGGTACGTCCTTTAATACATGTGAAGCCCAAGTCTTTGGTCTCACCTCTACAAAAGGAACGCTACTCGAAGACAACAATGCAACCCATAGTCCGTATCCATATCCTGTACTGAACGTAGAAGTTACACCCTGTCCGGGTCTTGCGGACTGCTTTTCTATAGCTGCCAGCTTTATATTGTGTGTACCACTGAGACACTTGATTGCATACGCCATCCGTGAAACGGTGTACTCACGTTTAGAACCTTTACCAATGTTCATAGTAAAGTCACGGCCAGTCATAAAGCTTGCGATAACACGCCCACTTGAACTTATTACAACAAGGGCTCCATCCTTACCGGGATCTATTCCCAAGTAAACATCTTGCTTTTCATTACAACTGGCCGCACTCATCAACTTAATCCAAAGTCTGCACCAACCTCTGGGGATCGGTACCAGTACAATGATTCTTTGCCATCGCTAAATAGAGCACCCATCATTTTACCTACCGGATTGATGGATACTACCATTACACCCTCATCTAAAATCCTACTTACACTGCTGCCCATAGCTTCAGGTGTATGAGGAATAACAAAGATTGGTCCAACAGTATCTGATAGTTCACCCATATTAGAATGGAATCTCATCGTTGCTTGCATGTCCTGAACCATTCGAGGAGTTAGATTGATTCGGAGGATAGTTTGACGGCGACGAGCCACCCACTTCTTGCGATGATTGATTGCTTTGCGAAGCGCCCTCCTCCCCAACTCTCCCGACCGAAGAAGCACTGACACTTGTGAACCAAACTTTTTGTCCGTTCTTTTCATAAGATGAATGCTTAATAGATCCTTCAACTGCGACAAGTTCACCTTCCTTTAGTGTAGAGGCAATCTCACCATTGCGACCAAAAGCCTCAACGCTATGTGTAGAGTCGAACCTACGACCGTCTTGAATGATTCGCCAAGTTCCAATGCGAAACGCAACTGCTGCTCCTCGCTGCTGTGGCTGGCTCTTTACTTTACCAACTAACATTACTTTATTGATCATTTTATTCTCCTGCTATCACCTTGATCTTGGTGCTTTTTGTGAGCCATTTAGACTCGGATACCTCTTCACTACAAAGAGGAAAACATGTTTTGTAATAAGAACAGTAGTCGCAAGGAAACGCCAACTGGCCCTTCCTGTTTGAACTGTGTGGCCTCTGAATATCTTCAGGGGATCTGCTATTTATTACAGAACGAAACTTGTCTTTAGTTTGCAATACGTGTTCATGGTCGTATGGAATCCACTGACCCTTCAATGCTGGTACTGGCTGCCAAGTACCGTCGTCAAGAATCTCCGCATCCCTCGCTCCAGCGCTTTTATTGTATGCAACAAGGTACGCCCACTTCAAGCCCTTACAGTGCATATATGACTGAACCTGAGAGTAGTAAGAGTCGTCTGAACTAAGTCCACTGTTTACAAACTTCCTGTATCCATAGTCAGACATTGACTTTACTTCGAGAATGCATTCATACATTGTTGCATTGTCGGGAGAGAACACCATCATTGTTCCATCAGGATGACCGGGAATACGAGCAACCCGACCACTTCCAGCCTGTCCACAATCAACTTCCATGTAAACAGTTTCTTGGTCTTTTCCTGCAAAAGTCAAAGCACCAGACAACTGTATAGATGGATTATCGAAACACTCGGCAAGAGCAGATACAAGTATTGCTTCAGTGATATCTCCAATAGTAAAAGCAATCTTAGATGCAGCACCAATCTGCATTCCGTTTGGTACTTCATGATGGTACTGGTATGCAAGCTGCTTAATGCAAGCACCGCTCTGAGACAGACGTAGCCCACCTGTTGCTGAACGCTCTTCGCTTAGCTGTCGAAGGATAGACTCACCAAGACTTTTAGCACAATGAATGTCGCTATGAAGCCTTCCAGTGTTCCCAAGCCTTGAGCAAATAAACTTGGACAAGTCGGGCAGTGCGTGTCTACTGCCTGAAAGATCTAATACTTCAGAAAACATCTTCTGCACCCTCCTCGTCATCAAGACTCGTAAGGCTTTGAATGTATATTGCAGTTTCAGTTCCGCCTGAACGTAGTTCTATAAGATTACCAAGTATTACAACTAAGTCGCCTGAGACTGAATACTCCATAAGCTTGTTGGCTATCTTACCGAAACCAATCACAGTCACCCTCAATGGATGAGGAGGGTACTTATTGTTTTTGTTTCCTCTGGGATTCTCAGGCACAAATATCTTAGCAGTAGCCCTGTCCCCAGAATGCTTAGTTGGCTTGCGAAGACTTGCCGACTCAATGTAACCAATGATTGTTGTAGAGTTTGGATATTTAAACTTGAATGCCATTACAGCTTATCCTCCCTGACTCGAAGCACAGCCTCAACTTCTGGTGTACTCCTCATTCTTTGCCATTCTTGATTGCGGATCCTGTCATTTGCAACACGGGCTAAGCGATGTAGCCCCTGTTTTTGTGCCTCAATCATTACTTGTCGAACGTCATATCCTTCGTTTACAAGCTGCTCCCAAGGCACACGCCTCTTGTGAAATCGTTCGTCACTCAGATCCATTACTCACCTCCAAACGGTTCGCCGTGGATCTGACCCATCAACTCATCCGATGCATAGTTCCAGCTATCGTCATCTGCATTCCATGTATTAGAGAGAACCTTCACAACGTAAGCCTTGATGGCTGTGTTGTGTTTACACTCCTCTACAATCTCACCGGCTACTTGATCTCTGTTTTCCTTTGTATTGGCTGCCATCACTCACCTCCTTGAACAGCAGAGATATAGTCAGAGATTTGCTTAGAAAACTGACCTGTATTGCTCCAAAGCTTCAGCCTATTGGAAAGTTCGATTAGTCTTTGTTCTTCCATCGCATTTGGATTGCATTGTTTGATGCCCTCAATCGTTACCTTTCCATCAACCACGTTGGCTGTCGCAGCCTCAAGTATCAGTGGGATGTCACTTACATCGACCTTTTCTTTACGTAAGACATTGCGAATAGACTCCAGCACAATGCCCTTTGGGTATAAATGCGATTGAATCTTCTGAATAGAAGGTGCAACACCGTACTTTGTTTTCTCACCACGCTTACTTGCAACAACCAAGTAATGCTTTTCACAGCTTGGCCTCTGCTCTGAAAGGTTTACCTTGGTTTCTCCAAGTGAATACAAGTGACGGCCAATGCCCCACTTTACTCCTGCACGTTTGAATGCATCAGACAAACCACCTTTGTCACCTTCAATGTTTGTATTACCTGCGCCATCACTTTTACTTACCCAGTCATCACCAACTCGGATGAAAAGTGTGCAGATATTTTTACCGCTCTGTGTTTCTGTATAAACGTCTCGCCAGTTTTGTGGGCCAACTACACTATCCAGTCGGTCCATTACAGCACGGGCATCAAGATAGCAAAGAACACGAGCCCAGTTACCAAACGATCTGTCTACACGCCAAAATACATCTTCGTCATTAAATGGTTTAGCAAGCTCAGCGCAAACAGTTTTCCAATCAAGTTCCATTGTGAATCTCCTTTTTGAGAAATATTGCAAAGCTTTTTATGTCTCCGGTAAACCGGAGTATTGATATGCCTTGCGGTTTTAAAAGCCTTTCTAAGAGTAGAAAGGTTGGATTTTTCCCTCTTGCAATGATGTCTCTGGTATGTCGAGGGTCCACACCAGCTTCCGTATGTATTTGCTTTAGGCTTTTTCCCTTTGCCAATGACAGTAGTTTGAGCCTGAATCTAAAAGACTCTGCACTTATGTTTGCAGTCTTACGTTTCTTGGCCACTACTCTATGAAGTCTGGGGACCAGTTTGGCCTCTTGAAGCCTTGGTCAAGTGAATCATAGACACGTTGCAACCTAAGCTTAGACCAAAGAACTATATTCTTTTTAGAGTGATCCCTGCTTTTGAGAGCAACAAGTTCAAACGGCTGGTGCATACCAGCCAACTCATCGTTTGAGTAATCTTCGTTGTTAACCTTCTTGGGTTTTTTGTATTGGAACTGTCTATACAAACCAAACGCAAGCGCAGCGTCATGCAAAGGCTTGTCTGATCCCCTAAAGTGATGCGAACTTGGGACACCTTTTCTACCATTTGTGAAGCTTTCTTCTGTTCCACGGTTTAGTTGCATTAGTGCAATGATCGCAACATTTTCCTGCTTTGCACAACGACGCAAAGTTTCGCTTATCTCGTCTACCTCCCAAGCTCTGTTTCTACTTGCAGGTAAGTGCGCTGGAGGTCGAATCAACTGCAAGTAGTCTACCCATATTACTTGGCAGTTATGCTGCCTTGCCATCCTACGTATTGCAGATTCAACAGAGTCAGCAGTGGATGAAGCATCGTCCAAAAATATTGGCTCATCCATAAGCTTATCTGCGGCTTGCATTATGAGTTCAGTTTCATGGGCACTCTTTTCGTGTAAAGCACTAATCGGAACACCTGCAATAATAGAAGCCATTCTGTCTACAAGCTTCCACCGTGGCATCTCAATAGATAGAACACCTTGAGCAATGCCAGACTGCGCTGCACGAAGTACAGCAGAAACAAGAAACATAGTCTTGCCAATCTCTGGCCTACCTCCGAGTATTGTCATGTATCCACGGGGCCAACCAACGTAATGATTGTCAAATGATGCAAAGCCTGTGGGCACATACTCTACAGATTCACCATCAATAATCTTTCCCCAAGATCCTTTACGTTCAGCAGCAGCCTCTCTCATAGAGAGGATCCCTTGTATTGAGTCAGCCTGACTACTTACGTTTAGTATTGATGACTCTGCTGCTTTAATGATGTCTGCTGGAGGAAGATCAAGATCTTCTAGATTGCATAGTATTTCTCTCGCAGCTTGTGACAGCGACCTAAGCCTCTGAAACTCTGAGATTCTCTTGCAATAGCTTCTTAAGTTTTCGTCGCCTATTACAGTATCTTGCCCAAGAGCAAGGACGTAGTCCATGCCACCAAACTTACTAATAGTTTTTGTACCTACACTCTCTAAAAGAGATACAAGATCTGCTGCTTTACCTTCAGCAAATCTAGTACAAATCCAATTATAAATATTTCTATTCTTCTCACTAAAAAAGTAATTACTCTTTAGAACATCTTCTACTAAGGGTAACTTATTACCTGATGATACTAATAGAGTACCTAGTACTAGGCGTTCTGACTGGTCCGGTATTAGACTCATTTGCATTCCATTTGTTGACCCGAAACGGGAGTTTAGACGAGACGGTTTGACGGCCTCGAAACGGCAAGTTAACTGGTGGTCAAGGGGAGGTCAAGTGAAACGACCGAATCAAGCACAGCACAAGGGCGTAGCCCTTGTGATCTCTGGAATCATCCGTGAGAAAAGACGCACAAGGGGCCTGTCTCAGGGCGAGCTAGCGCGCATGCTAGGCGTCACACCGGCTTCCGTCAGTTACTTCGAGTCAGGTAAGCGAGTTCCATCTATACCCACGTTCATAAAAATAAAGTATGCTTTAAACCTATCTACAAAAGAATGTCTAAGCATCATAAATGCGTTTAGTGGAGCACCCGAGTGTCACCTTCAAGAACCTATTTAAGATGCAGTACGTGCCACAAAAAGTTTCCAGTTGTTTGTCCGAAAAGAGGTGAGAACTATTTTCTACCCTCTGGTTGGACGAAAAGCGGTAAGAATACAAACTGTAAAAGCTGCTCTAAAACAATATCAAAGTCTCACACAGTACTACTAAGCAGTCTTAGCAAAGCTAAAATGCGAGCCTAATATGCCACTTTATGTTTACGAATGTAAGGAATGTAAAACCAAAGTTGAAATGCTTCAGGCATTCAATGATCCAAAACCAGACTGCAATAAATGCTCTTCATCAATGAAAAAAAAGATAGTAGCAACTAACTTTTCATTGAAGGGATCGGGATGGGCAAGAGATAACTACGGATTAAAGTAGGTTATTGCTTGTCTAAGATTCTTTCTAGCTTTGTTACGATATCGTTATGAACTTTTGTTCTTGTGATTAAGAAGTCTTTTGCTTGAGCATCTTCTCTGCTTCTATACTCTTCGATTACTCGATCGTATCTTTCACGCATTTTCTCTGTGCGCTCACCATACTCACGTCTGATTTCATCTACTTGCTCTTGAAAGCCGCTCACAAGCTTATCAAGACGTTTTTGCATAGCCATAAACTGATACACAAGAAACGCAGCAAAGAGACCTAGGTGACCTCCAGCGAGTAAAGAGTCCAGAACAGCGTCCATCACCACTCCGGTTCATCAATCAAAGTATAAGTAAATGAGTTTCCCCATTTAGATTTTGCTGCATAGCAAATACTCATAAACTCTTCAAAGTCAGAAGCATTAGCGAATACTTGGCAACCGGCAGACCAACGATCTATTTGTGTAGATGACTGACCAGCCTTGTGAATATTGATTCCGTAATAGCCTTCAGTAATAGACTGTACATCAAGATCAATAACATCGTCTTTATTGCTATCACGATAAGTCTTGACTGTGCCGTTCCTCTGGCAGAGCGCATCGTATTTACCTTGGTGCTTTGCAATCTTCCAAACAGATCGGTATTGACCGGGAACAAGAATAGCAGTTCCGTCTATATTTGTAGGGTTTTCTAGCCAGTACTTTCCGGGTTCAGTTGTGCATTTCCATGTTCGAGTAATCCAGCCATGCTCATCTTTAAACACAACGCAAATGCGATCATCAAAGCTGTTTGCTTTATGTTCCTTACTTCGGATACCAATAATATTTAAGTTGTATTGACCTGATTCAAATACAACATGACCAATCGATTCAATGTAATCTAAAAGTAGAGGTCTCATTAGTCACAGTCTGCATTAGTTGCTGAGCAAATCTTGGCTTGATTGATGGCCTGTTGTTGTTGAACTTCAAGCATCTTCGCCATTAGTTCTTCCATCTTATCAAGTCGCTTCTCTACACCTTCGATTTTTAAATCAACAACTTCTTGCTTACCTTCTTTGGACTCAAGACTTTTAACTCTATCGTCTAGTTCTTTTGTATCTTTTGCAGCAGAATCAAAAGAAGCAAACGAAATACCGGCAGCAAAGATAATCGTACCAATGGGAACAGCTAGCTCTTTGTAGTTCATTTGCTTGCTCCAGAAGAGTAATAATAAGTTGTACCAAGACCTGCGGTAACAACACCGACAACAACTAACGTCTCTATTCTACCAAGCCAGCGTTGCGTCGATGCCCTTTCTAAAAAAGGTTTCTGCTTTGTTTCTTGGTTTAGCTTATCTTTATACCACTGAACTTCGTATTCAAGATTGGCTACGTCTAAATGATATCTTTTATTTAGCGCCACAGCCCACTGCTCAGTGTTTAACAGGTCTGCATATTGAGAAAGCGGGACAGCTACTGCCGAACAGTGAGCTTGGACAGATGAAGAGGCTATACCATCCGGCAGCAACTGACCCTGACTAATAGGAATATTACTGCTGCATTCGCCAACAACCTTGTCTGGTGGGGGAGGTCGCTGAGGCACAGGAGAACCTAATGCGACACCTATCAGACAAAGTAAAATCAACTTCTACCTCTGCTATTTCCTAAGTTAGCCAACTTTTCTGCTGGGCTTTCGCCCTCTATTGCAGAGTTAACCTTCTCTAACTCTTGTTCTAGATCATCATTTATTTGTTCAACAACAACCTTTGTTAAAGGATTCTCAGGAGCTTCGATAGATTCAGTTTTTTTCTTCTTCCTAAAAATGATTAGCGCAGCCACTAATGCAGAAGCTACGCCAACAATATACTTCCAGACCTTATTCACGACTTCTTGAGTGCTGCCATTGCTTTTTCAGCCGAGTCACCAGCGATATAAGCAAGGCCCAAGTAAAGCCACTGAGCAGACTCTAGACGGCCCGCAATCAACAGCCCCGTACCAAGTGCAAGGACTGCAAGACGACGCCAAGACATACGCTTCTGAGAGTTAAATAAAGTATCTAAAATAGACATATAAACCTCAAGTGCAAAGAATCTTTACTTGAACAGGGCTGGCAGGGGGATCATCAGCGCCAGTGTTATCTGCTGTAAATGTATATGGACTAAGCACAGTCCAAAAAGAAAGGTTTCCATACGATAAACCAGTACCGATGATGTACGTTTCTTTTGATCCCGAGGCCACCTTTACCATGTCATAAGGGTTTGTCGTACCAGAAGTAGCATCACCTGTATCTGCAAGCTTCGTATATACAGGAGTTTGGTTATCGGAGTTTGTAATCTCAACCGCATAAATAATGGTTGAGCTTGCTCCGGTCACATCATCTTCAGCAGTAGCGTTTGAATCTGCATCAATGATTAGTTTTGATCCAAGAGGATCAGCAATATTACTTACAGTTACAGCCATGGTTCACCTCAAGAACAAACTACAGTTACAGTTACTCCGCCAGCAGCAGGAGCATTAGAGCTTTTAGGATCAGAGTTTCCGCCAGTCCAAAGATTTAGACCAGTCGTAAACGGAGCACCAGTAGGAATCTCAATACGCTTACTAGAGTTTGCTGGAATATGAAACTGCCAATCAGCAGCAGTGGTGCCAAGAGTTGGAGCAGCCCCATCCGAAAGACGTACATATACTGCCGAACCAGAAGCATTTGTAGCATCTACTGAATACCAACGACCGGATGTTCCAGTGACGTTTTCATTGATGGCAGAGGTTGGTGTATTACTAGCGTTATTAAAGAACACAATCTTATATTGCAAGGCAGCGCTACTAAATCCAGAAACTTTGAGAGACATTTCAAATCCTTCTTTTAGGAATACTAAGTATATTACAAGGGTAAAACAACATCAGCACATATGCCGAGTAGGTCTTTGTTATTCTTGTCGCTTCCGTCAGCGTTGTAATGGATCCCGTTCACGATCTGGGTCCAGCTTGTCAGATCCGATTGATTGGCTTCCCAAACGTCTGAGTCCTTGGTTGCCAGCAGCCACGTAGTGCCATCTGTTGCAACGTCGAATAGCGTGTCTTGATTCATAGAGAGGGAGGTTTTTACCGATGTTGGGGCGACAGTTCCGTTAACGCTAAAGCTAATCACGTTGGAGCTACCTTCACCGACTACGCAACACTTGCCGCCTGCCGCCGCAATGCTGATTTTCTGTTGCTCCTGAGTAAGGTTTGGCACGCCGAGAAGCTGGACTTCATTTGACCATGTGGTGATATCGGAATCGGCGCACGTCCTCACATAGATTTTGTTGGACCTTGTATATACAGCCACCCAAGTGTTGTTCGTATAGGCTATGGCTTGCCCGCGACCGAAAGTGAAAGGAGAACTAGCAGAGAAAGATGCGCCGTCGTCCGTACTGTAGTAGATCCGCCCTCCGTTTAGGCCCTGTAGGGTCATCCAATTACCGCTGCCATCGCTGGCGATTCCGCGTATAAACTGCGTCAGATTGTGGTTATTGATGTTGCTAAGATCAACAACCGTCCAGTTAGCAGCACCGTCCGTGGACCTAAATATTTCTTTAGCGGCTTGATGCCCCACGCTCATCCACGTCCCAGCGGTTGCACCGTTGGATCGGGCTCCCCATTGCATCGCCATCTGCCTGTAGACAGTGCCCCCGATACCTGTACCAGCATCGACTCCTAAGTCAGTAACAGTCCAGTTTGCCGTAGATGTTACGTCCGTCCCGCTGACAGAAAGCTCACGACTACTGCTTACCCGCGAACCGACATATATACCGGCCCCACTTGCGTTTTTTCCGAATGCGATATTCCGACCATCTGCCGTGCCTTGACCGCCTTGGCCATCGGTGTCCGAACTGTACCCTAGCCAAGATGTACGATCGGAGTTCGAGCAATATGCAACGAACCCGTCTTCGCATATTGCGACCCAACGAGTAGCACCAGTGGCGGCAGCAGGAACAGTAAGCCCATTGATGCTTTCAATGTTTGCCTTTGAAACTCCGTTACAAGCTTCAAGATTGCCAATGGCAACACCGTTACATGCCTCGTAATCGGCCATTATGCTACCTCAATCACAGTGCTATCGGGATCGAAGTAAATGGCATCGGCAGAAATAGCATACCCAATGACTTGAACGAAGTCTCCGTCAGTATCAGGAGCAGTTTGTTCAGGAACATTTTTTGAGGATGTCTCTGCTTCTGGTGTGAAAAGTGCGCCCCCCACAGTCCAAGTTGGGAACTCGCTATCAAAACGAGCAAACCCTTTCAACAAGAATGGTCCCATTGCATTTGCGCTTGTTGGTGCGATTGCCATAGCGACACATCTACTCGTCGCCGAAGCCGTGGCTACAGCCTTGTGTACTTTTCCATCTGACTTAAAACATACTACTTCACCAGCGGTGAGATCCTCGGCTGCAGTAAACATAGCAAGTGTTCCCGAAACCTCATTATCGGCAACACCAGAGTTCAGCATCATTTCAAGGTTAGTCGAAGACTTAATCTTGATGATTGCATCTGTACCGTGAGCAACACCCTTACCAATCTCTAGCGTGTCAGTTCCGTCATCGATTCCAATACGGAAGTCAGCAGCATTACCGTCGAAAACAAGTTTTGTATCAACGGCGCTTCCGTCACCAATGACAACTCGACCATCAGGAACAAGATTGATGTGCCCCTCTGTTCCACCACCATCGGTTGTTGCAATAGTCAACTCACCATTGGCTCCGGTAGATATAGTCGAGAAGTCAGAGTTACTGGCAGAACTCAACATCTTAATGTCTGGACCACCGTTATCAATCTTCATGAACACGCCTTGATTGAAGTCTGCTCCTGTAGCAGTCAAGTCCAGTGCGCGTGTTGTAGTGTTGCCGGGACCACTACCAGTAGCAGTGATTTCAATACCTTTTACAAGTGTTGTTCCCGAAGACTGCGCGTGAGTTAGCGTTGGAGTAATCAACGCGCCGGTCATTGTATTGGTTCCGCCTTCAGCCGTAGTATTGTCCATATCGACAAAGATTCCGACAAGGTCATTGTCCGATGTACTCGCACCTGTCTTGTCAAAATCAACCGTCATTGCAGCATATGTTCCTGCTGCCGTATCGGTCACGTTATTGTCGATAGCCAAAGAACTCAAAGACCCGACACTTGTAATCGATGTTTGCGCTGCTGTTGTAAGCGTGCCCGCCAAGTTTGTTGCGGTCAACGTGCCTGAGCTTGGGTTGTAGGTAAGGTTACCGTCCATCTCCAAACCAACATTGCCCGTAGTAGATGTAGCATCTTCGACAAACGTGATCAGGTTTTCTTCGTTTGTGCTTTCATTATCTGTGACAAGAACATGCGATGCATTTGTTGAGTTAGTCGCATTGGTCGCATTCGTTGCATTCGTTGCATTGGTAACCGTGACACCAGCGATTACTGTATTCAAAGAACTTCCATTAACTGTAATGGCGTCTGCTTCAAGGGTTCCGTCAACATCTACGTCACCACTAATGTCTAAAGACCCTGCCTTTAAGGCTCCATCTGTAATCGACAGGTCACCACTGCTTGAACCAGTAGCGGTAGTGGTACCAACAACAAAGGTATCACCGCTTTCATCCCAGATAATAGCTGCATTATCTGAAGAACCACGCTCGATGATTAATCCTGCATCACCTGAAGGTGTTCCTGTTGTCCCATGAGCAAGCTCAATAAGCTTATCTTCTACCTTAAGATTTACAGTCTCAATGCTTGTTGTGGTTCCCTTAACAGTAAGGTCTCCCTCAATAGTTGCATTTCCGCTGGCATCAACAGAGATAGTATTTTCAAATACGTTAGACACTACGCCCTCCAGTTGAGCCGAATGTTTCCAGTTGGAGTACCTGTTGCATTATTTACCTTTGCAATGATGTAGATACTTCCTTTCTTTGTATTGGAAACGCTTGAGTCAAAGTGGTAATCGCTGTCGATTTCAAAAACAGCAGAAGACTTATTGCTTGAAAGACCCTCAGTTAAGGCTGCTGTTGCACCAGTTGTACCACCTGGAGTAATACCAGCACTTCCTTGTGAGTCCCTAGCAATATACATAGTGACCTGTGTAGCACTACCGTCTGCTGTGAACTCAAACTCAACACTCTTTATTTCGCAACTATCAGGAACACGATCAGACTCTGGAGAGTTGGTCAAGTCCTGAGCTACCTCAAAGGCAGTAAAGTTTGTATCATTAAAACTAATCTGATGAGCGTAGGCATAAGAGAACCTACTGAATGTACGAATACCCATTTTACTGTTCCTTTAGAAATTCAAATTTGCCAGTGCCAGTAATACCAGCACGTCTAAATGCTTCTTGTCTTCTCTGCTCTACATCATAATCGAAGCGAGCTTTTCTTGCTTCTTTGTTGTCGGCAATAATACGAATACCAGTGATTGCATCAACCACTTTAAGTCGCTCTGAAAGAGGCTCAAGGGCATCGCTTTCAGCATATTTCTCCCTCATACTCTCATCCATTCTGTCTAAGTAAGTTGTATTAAACATCATAGATGCGGCAGCAGCGTCTTTCAGTACGCGAGACCAAGGCAAAGCAGAAAAGTTGTAGTTTGCAAAACCATTTACTCTTGGAGTGCTCATAAACGTATTGTATTTGGTGCTGTAATATTGATTGGCATTATATCCAGTGATGTCTTCCAGTGCGCCAGCCGTGGACTCGCCAACCAAAGGAAGGTTTCTGATAGCCCCCAAAACTTGACCAATAAACCTACCGCTGGTCATATCTCTTATCGGCATGTCCATAAAAGTATTGTGCTTTAAAAGCATACTTTCGGTGACATACTTTAAAAGCATATGGGTTTGACCGAGAAATCTCCAACCTTGATTTTTATTATCTAATCTTTGGAATGTAGGCTTTAAGTCTTTCAACTGAGACATCATTTCAAACTGATCGAACAAAGCCTCTTGAGGAAGACCAAGCCCCTCTACATAAAAACCGGGCTTACCGGGAACAGGAAACCTAATAAAGTTTCTTGCGTGGTCATCTCTAAATGCCATCTGATACTTACCTGATGACCTTACAGGGCTGTATTCTTCTCCAGCAATCTCTTGATTGTAAGCTTCTACGACTTCTGGGCCTTGATGAATAAGAACACGCTGGAACTGTGAGTAAAACACAGGGTTCTCTTGCATCATTTTAAGTTGTAGAGCTATGTTCTTTTGAGTCCAAGTAAAGAATGGAAAGAATAATCTCATCCAGTCTTTTTGTGCTGCGGTAAGGTCTCTGTAGTTGAACAAAAACTGTTCTACTTTTTTTGCAGACTGACTAAAACTTAAACCTTGTTTATTATTGGTTATAAAGTTTACTAGCCTTGCTTGGTTTTCAACAGACCTACCGATTGCAGAACCTACCTTTTTAGGTAGTCCAATAGGAAGAACCATTCCCGTCATAAGACCGGGCAAAGCCATAATGACGCCGTCTTCAATAGCACTTGCAGCACGCTTTGCTTTGTCTAGATTTTTTTCTATACCAGCAGATTGATATATTCTAGCAAGCTGTGTCTCGTACATATTGACATCAACAAACTGTTGAAGACTTCCAGCAATAACCCCGTTTTCTTCTAGAATCTTTAATGATTCATCTGCGGATCTAAAGATTCCGTCGCCTAAATCAAACGTCTTACCCGGCTTGGCAAGCTGGTTTAATAAAGAGTTAGCTGCTTTTCTATTGTTGTACCTCCAGAGTGGCTCAGCCCTACCTTGAGGTGCAGATAAAATCTTCTTAGCGGCTTCTATAGACCCGTATCTATCTCTGTAATGAACTAAAGCAGACAGTTGTCCAGCATCAAATCCTGTCTTTGGATTTAAAGAAGCAATGCCAGTGTCTAGTAAGTTGCTAAGCTTATTAGAAAGATGGTTTCTTGAGTGGAACGCTGCTGCGATAATCGTGACGCGAAGCTTCCAGAAGTCATTAAATCTTCTAAGAGCTTTAACTACTTTGCCACCCTTATTAATAGGTTGAAAGAGATCATCAAAAGACTGCTTAACAACGTCAGGAACATACAAGTTCCACATTTGATCTTGTTGATTATAAAAGGCTCTAAGTGACTCACCACCACTGACCCTTTCTAATATTTTTAGATCTGAAGCTTTTTGATTCAGTTCTTTTGCAACAGTATTCCAAGCTTTTTCTTGTAAAGAAGACTTATTTTTAGATAGCTGTGAAGCTATAGAGGTCGCATCCATACCCTTCTTTGAGAGATCAGATGCCGCATCTCTAAGTTCTTTATTGAGAACATCTTGGTATCGAGACATTACGTCATAAAGGGGTTGACCATTTTTGTAGTCGTTTGCTCTAATCTGGCCTACAACGCTAATAATCTGATCGCCTTTCTTAATAGCAGGCGTGTCTCTTACAAACTTGGCAAACTTATCTTCTCTTTCTGCCCTACTATACTTTGCAGCTTCTTCAATAAGATCGTCCATTTGATTTGGAAGAAGGTTTGCTTTTGCCCATTGAGCAGCGTTTCCATTTACAAGAAGATCATTGCTAAGCATCTTTGATGCATTGTCAAATAATGGGGTGTATCCAAGATCAATGGCACGCTGAGCAACATTTACCATTTCACCAGAATCAGCGGTAGTAAGAAGATTATCTAGAAGAGTCATCTCTTCCGGTAAAAGTTTATTGCTTGTTGTGACTAGACCAGAAAGCTCGGCCCTTGACATTGACTCAATGGCCTCATCAAATCCGAGATTGTATTTCTTAGCAAGAACTTCTAGGGCGTGGTCATAAGGACTTTTAGGCTTAACAGGCTTTAAAACACCACCAACCAAAAGAGAATACATAAACTCTTGGTTTGATATAGCTTTAGACGCACTTAAATATCTAGCAAGAAGCGTTGTTGGGGATGTTCCCATCACAACTCCGTCTCTATTTGCAGAAGCATTGACTTCTCTCATGGTCCCTTGCAAAAGCCGTCTCTTTCTTTGCTCTAAACCAGTACCGAAAGACCTTTCAAGTGCCTCGTTGTAGTCCTTTTTAGCACCCTTGATCATAAAGGTTTCGGTAAGACCATTGTTAAGGACTTCTAGTCCCGGCAAGGGTGTATGAGGAACGTAATCAACAACGCCCCAAAGCCTAAGCATTTCTACAGGGCTCTTAACAAAAGTCATCCCGTGCTTGATATACATTTGTTCGTAATGTTTTATCAAAGAGGTAAATGCTTCTTTTACAGGCTCCAGTTCCTTCGGAAGCTCACCCATTCTTTGACCAAGAAGGTACTTATATCTGGTTTTATAGAAGTCATAGGCATCTTTGCCTACTGTCTTCTGATTAATCACTTTTGGTGAGTCTGCTAAAGCAGCAAAGGCGGCAAGAAGACCTTCTTCTGTTGTAAGGTTTTCTGTTAGCTCCTTGAACTCATCCCATACCTTTAACTCCCAGTCTTTAAGATATTCTGTTGCGGTAGTACCAGCTTTTACGTCGGGTATTTCCATGCGTGGGATTTTTTCTGCAAGTTCTACTTTTAGCTCTTCAAGTTCATCAGCTAAAAGCTTTCTTCCTGCATTTTTTGCTTCTTTTAATGCAGGTTTGAGGCTATATCCTCGTTTATATGCTTGATAAGCAAGCTTTTCTGCCATCTCATCTTTCATTTTAGAAAAGATGGGGGTGTCTGGAACATTTAATAGCTCATCAAAAGCCTCTCGGATTTTAATCTTGGCGTCATCAAAGCTATTTACGCCCTTCAATACCTGATTTAGGACATCATCAACACGTTGAGACTTAATCTTATTGGCCTTCTTTTGAATTTCAGCAACTGACAGTGAAGAAGAGTAGTCACCCCTCTTACCTTTTAGCCTTTTTGCTCCAGCACCTAGTTCATTGAGTCTTAACTGTGCATGATAGGAAGCTTCTCTGCTTTTGATTACATCTCTAAACAGGTCAAGTACTTCTTGAGCCGTAACTGAGTCTGGTAGATCCAGTACATCCTTCTTTTCAGCTATCCATTCACTAGCCGTTCTAGATACACGATTTCCACCCTTATATACAGGCAAACCAAAGTTGCTAGAGGGGTAATCAGACCTAATCCAACTAAAGATATCTTCTAAGATGATGTCAGCTTGTTCTGCTACTTCATCTGGAGCAGATATGTTGTAGTGTTTGGATGCAAACTGGCGACTTTTATCTATAAGCTTGCTTGAGTATGTGTTTGAAAAGTCCTCTATGACCTTTCGTGTGTAGATTAGGTCTTCTTTTCCTATGAGACCTAATCGATAGTTTTTAATCTCGGCAATCGCCGCTTTTGTTTCTTGTTTTTTGAAACGGATTGCTTCCCTGATTCGGCGCCCTGTATAGCCTCGCTCAACGATGACATTGCCTGTATCAGGATCTCTTCGTATTGGCGGCTTAACGTCGTATTTATTTGCCTCGACACTTGTTCTAAACGGTCTGGCCCCGAAGAGGGACTCGAAGATGTCTGCGGCTTTTTCATTATAGCTCTCCCTAGCATAGGCTAACACGTAGTTAAGACTATCCTTTTGTTTAGCCTTGCGAATGGCTTTGTACTGTCTTGTTGTAATGATTCCATCATCAAGTGCTGCTTTTAGCGTTGAAAAATCTTCGCCGTAATACTTAACAATGTCAGAAACTTCCGATGCAATCTCTTGTTTTAGGTCGAAAAACTTCTGACTAAACATCTCAAGATTGTCTTCAATAAACTTTACACGTTCTGCATACGTTCCAGAGTCTGGTCCTAGACCACCCTTCCACCCATCTGGGGGACGCCGGACCATCCAAACAGTCCCATTGGGCTGAACAACAACAGCAA